>Ga0123337_10001144_pt1 | contig 35831 bp, 21 predicted proteins | sample frozenSSSSmetaG_FD_89792 | JGI IMG/M metagenome (GOLD analysis project Ga0123337, IMG submission 89792) | Glacier valley bacterial and archeal communities from Borup Fiord, Nunavut, Canada, to study Microbial Dark Matter (Phase II) -... | ecosystem: Environmental > Aquatic > Freshwater > Ice >...
AAGGCGGGTTGGCGGGGGGGGGGGTGGTGGGAGAGGGCTTGGGCGGAAGGGGGGGGTGGGGGCTTACACAGGAGGGGGAAGAGGATCAAGATGAGCGCTGAGACGCCGCCCATGCTGTCCATTTTGTTGAATGAGTTGTTGGTGCGGTTTGTGTGCTGTTTCGGTGTCTGATGTCGGGTCTCTGGTGTCTGGCTCGTACTCACAACCGTACTCGCAGTCCTCGCGAAGTGTTCGATATGAGAAGTGAATCCTTTCTTGCTTGCTTGTGTGCTTGCGTGCTGCCGTTCTCTTTACTTCTCTTCAGTCACTTCACCTTCACATTCACATTCCCTTTGCATTCGTTGTTCATTGACCGTGATGTGAAAACGACAGAGAGGATACAATCAGCCAGTACTCCCAAGGTGACATAGCACATCGACTGATCACTGCATGCGCATGTGCGATGACGTCGCTACGGCTGTGGCGGGTGTTCCTTCCAGATGTGGCTGCCAACTCTCGACGTGGCTGTGACTGTGGCTGTGACTGTGGCTGTGAACTCTCCCAATTCGCAAACAAGGGGGATCCTGTATCCTCAAAAGCTCATCCCTCATGGCCCACCACGCACGCAGGCCGTTACGCTCCCTCCATACTCGCAGCTACCACATGCAGCATACATGCCTTGCCTTGCCTTGCCTTGTCTTGCCTTGCCTTGCCTTGCCACATCCACGTCCATCAACCCCGCCAAACGACACCGCACCGCACCGCACAGCAGGGCAGCACCGCGCAGCCACCAGAGGAAGGAAAAAGGGGCCGTCCAGATCCAGGAACACAACGCAACACAGCAGACCTCGGAATCATCTCATCTCATCGCATCGAACCTCCCCCCCCCCGCCTCCCTCTCCACCCCCAAAAAACACCCATTATTGGAGAACTGACACATTGTGGAAAGCTTTATATGAGCATTAATGAGACGTTGAAGAAAAAACCACACACACAATCATCCATCCATCCATCCATCTATCTCGCATCCTTCCTTCCGCCCTGCCTTCTTCAAGGCCGCCATCCCATCCCATCCCATCCCATCCAATGCTACTGTAGCAGACACAAAGTTATAGAGCGGAAAGAAAAAAACGAGGACATGAACCAAAAAAGAAAACAAAAAAGAGAAAACAAATTGACCAGAAGATCCAAAACGATCCCCCAGCTCCTCGCCCCCTAACAATCTGTGCACGCGCCCCCCCTGCCATGCCATGCCATACCATGCTTCCCCCGCCCCCCGCGCCCCGCCCCCGGCCCCCCAATCCATGCCCACTTTTCCCTCAAACTTTTGGTCTATTTATCCCCCCCCTTCCCCTCCTTTTCTCCCTCGAACCTCCCACATGCCCATCCCCCATCCCCCCACCGACGCATCCAACCCAAAGCAACAACGACGACAACGACAACGACGGAACGCACACTCCCCCAACACCCCCAACCACCCATGGGATATACGCAGGTCGGAAGTAGCCAGATGACAAACCCATGCATATTTCCCCCAGCAATCCCCAAAACTCGCTATGCACGCAAAGCCTCCAGCCGAATTCACACAATATCATTTTTTTCTCGTTCCAGCAACGACCACGACGACAACAACAACAGCAACAACACCCCCTTCCTTTCCAGTGCATTGTAGGGTATCGCCAACCTCCCCCTACCCACCGATAACCCCCCAAACCATCCGCATTAAAGAACTCCGCCCCGTTCCCGCTTTTTCTGCATTTGGAAAAAGAATCCTCCGTCGCACCATGCGTCCCATGCCAGAATCGCTGCCTCGCAGGACCCTGCTCCCCACCCATTCCCCAGTCATCCGGTCCGCCAAACCCGCATATTTGTTTGTCCCCCATTGAATATCTGGCAGTAAAGGCTCTAGCTCCAACCAAAAAAAAAGATGATGATATCTCCCGTACATGTCCATCGCCCACGTTCTATATCTCGAAATTGTCCTTTCAATCGAAACCGGCCAAGCAAAAATTGAGAGCGCCCCCCTGGAAAGATAAACAATGTGTGAGGCGGGAAGGCATTGCAGACTCGGGGCGGAGAGCTGGCCCGCGACGACCGGCTTAGGCGGGCGACTTGTTGGCGGCGGCCGAGGATCCGTTTTGGCGTGCGTCGCCGCTCATGGAGAGGCCGCCGATGCCGGACGAGAGGAACGCAAAGGGATCGCTCTCGCCTTGTTGTGAGTAGAAGTTGTTGCCTGGGCCGGCGGACGCAGGGCCGTTCGTGGCGGATTGGAAGGCCGCCTCGGCAGCGCGGCTATCGAAGGGACCAGCGGAGTGGGCGCTGCCGCTTGGGCCACCGAAGTGGTTGTTGAGGGATTGATACGGGCCAGTGGCAGCGCCGAGTCCGGACGGGAGAGCGTACGTGCTCTGGGGTCCGCCGAAGTGCTGGCCATAGCCGCCCGTGGATCCAAATCCGCCTGACGCAGACGCGAATGGACCTGGGCCAGGAGTGCCAGACATAGAGCCAGGGCCCATTCCGTAGCCATTTGGAGCCTCCATTGGAGACGGATATCCTGAATCGGCGACAACGACTGCTCCAGCACGGCTTGCACCGCAGCGGAGACAGCTGACGTTCTTGGCGAAGTTGTGGTATCCACATCCCTCAGAGCCGCACTTCCAGTCACCAGCACGGAATGGAACGACGCCGCTTCCACCTCCCATGCGCCCACCATGACCACCCATGCCTCCGTGGTGGCCCATGTGCTGCTGGGGTGGCATCATCGCTGGCGGTCCGTAACCGTATCCACCTCCGTAACCTCCCATGGCATCGCCACTTGGTCCCGCGCTCATGGCTGGGAAAGAGCAGCGGAAACATGCCGTACGGCGCTGGAAGTTGGAGAAGCCACACGATGGGCAGGTCCAGTCTCCTGGACGAGGGCGGTTCTTGCTCGGTGGGAATGGGGTGAGGATCTCGGCAGCACGGTCGAGAACGCGGCTGGACGATGGCGAGACCTCGATGGCCTTCTCGTTGAGTGCACGGCCGTTCATGCAGAGACTCTCAGCAGCCTGGAAGTCCATTAGATTGTGTCCTCGTATATGAAAGAATTTGATGAGTTTTGGTATGGGTAGTTTTAGGAGACTGTCATAGAGAAGAAGAACGTATACGGACGGTGCGCAGACGACTATCTGGTACGTCTCGCAGAGCTTGCAATAGAGATAGAGATTGTAAAATGGAGTTGTGCTGACCTCTTCGTGGGACGAGAAAACGGCGAAGCCGGATCCGGTTGGCTTGTGCTGGTCTGGCGTACGCAGAGTCCAGAAAGCAATTGGACGCCCACCAAACTGGGTGAACCAGCTCTCAAGCTCAGACTGAGTGGTATCGTGAGGAAGACCAGCCATGTGCAGAACCTTGCTGCGCTCAGACAGGAAAGCCCTGACATCAGCGCGGGCATCCATTGGTCTTGTGAGGACATCTGGATGCTCATGTGCTGGCTGAGACTTGTTGATCAAGCCACGCAGGACTCGCGCGAGAGTAACAGCCTCCTCCATGGCACGGCGGGGAGATGCCGGGGCCAGTGCCTGGAGGTGGAATGGCAAATTGTGCTTGATCGGGGCACTCGCCGTGACCGGCTCGACCTCGAGAGCAGCACAGATGTTGGAGAGCATGGATGGGCCGAATGGGAGAGATTCGGGGTGGTGCTGTTGCCATCTCTGGTATTCCGTTCGAAGGTCAAAGGTGCGAGAGTGTTGGAGATATGGAGGCAGAACAACGGCCTTGTCGCGAGCCTCGCGAGGAAGCTGAACACGGAGATCCCAAGAGTCAAGCGTGACGAAGGAGAAATCCAGGTTCTTGGAGGTCAGATGTTCGGAAGCAAATGCATCGAAGCGGCTGATGGCGTCGCGGAAAGTGCCTGCATTGCGGACATGCTCCCAGGTCAGAGTGGTGAGGCTGGCTACAGAAGGGAAGAAGAGTCAGCATTGCCGTCGAGCGTCTTGCAGTAGATGAGAGTATGTGCGGGAACTTACTGCAGAGAGGAGTGATCGGGGTGTTGATCGGCTTGACGAGCACGCTTTCGCGGTAGAGCTTTGCGGAGTACAGTCAGTTCTCCATTCTCTCGTCCAGCATAACTTCGTCTGGAGGCGACAGTAACAGTAACAGCAACTCACCTCCTCGCAGTTCTTGGCGTCCAGAAGAATCCATCCAAGCTCAATCACCTCGGCCGAGTCCTTGGTGACATAGACTCCATGCTCGTCGCAGGTCGTCGCAACGTGGATAACGACGTATCGATCCAGGTTGCCCTGCTGAGGAGGGGCAATAGACATTTTCCTTTATATATCCTGTGAAGGCGATGTCCAATTAGCAATCTGGGGGCTTCGGGACCCATCAGGATCCGACGGGATGTCCAAGGGGCAATTCTGATTCTCAATTCAGGTTCAGAGAGCACGTACCACTGGGAAAATATAGGGATATGAGATGAGGATCGAGGAAGGTGAAGAAGGAAGGGAAAGACAAGTCTGACAGAGGACTTGACTTTTCTTTATCTTCGAGTACCGAGCTCAGTGGACAGTGGACTGTAGAGAGAGTGACGGTCGACTCTCCAAGGGTGTCGTCGGGAGTGAGGAGTGAAAAGGGGAGGTGGAGAAAGAGCTCTCGAGATTTGTTTAGAAAGAGATTGAATTTCGGCACTGGTCCGTCTGGTCGGCCGTAGTTTTATCTCCCACGATGGATACTAAGTCTAGGTATAAGTACTATGTACTATATCTGTGCTGCACTCTTGCAGGAAGAGTTGACTTCAAATATATATTATATATATATATACATAATTATATATTATACACATATATGGCCATCATGGTATGGATAACATGTGTACACAGCGTGGGAGATGGCATGGCTCTCCATCTGAAGAGCGCATGCACCATGAACCATGAACCATCACCATGCACCATCACCATCACCATCACCATGCACCATCGCCATGCCTGTTTGCCCCAGACCACGTTCCCGTTACCGCCGGCGCCGCGAAGGTAAAGCCTACCCAACAATAATCTATTTATATATTTATATATTATATATTTATCCAACTGCGGCTTGCTTTGCTTCTGAGAGATGAAATCTGTCAGTACAGTCAGTGTCAGTAATCCAAGACCGAATTTTGCGAATTGAACAATGGCACTGTCACCTCTGTATGTATACATACACACATACCTCTCTAGTTGGGTCAGCCTCCTTTTCCAACGCTCAAGCCTCATCTCATGCCTCATGCTCAAGCCTCATGTCAAGCCTCATGTCAAGCCTCATGTCAAGCCCCTCATATCATGGCTCAAGCCACGCCCGCCCCGAAGTCAAACGTAGAACATCCCGTGCATCTGGCAATCTTCGCTATCTCAGACGGGCATCTCAGACATTCATGACGTCCAATCGGTAGCCTACCACTTCCAGAAGCTTGGACGATAGGAGTCGAGTACAAGAGGTCAATCGTCTGTTGTCAAAGATGTTACCAAAGATGTTACCAAGGTGTTGCCAAAGGTATCCGAGTCTCAGAGATGCCTTCGAGGAGTCGTGTCGCGTCTGTGTAAATCTTGCATGTCGTGTACCAGCATCGTCAGCATCGTGTACCAGCATCTGTACCAGCACCACGGAGATTTCAGGATGGAGGATACAGTAGCTGTAGGACTCCTACAGTAGGAGCTTCGCGCCTTTGTACTTCCCAAAATCTTCGCCCTCATCTCTTGGAGCAAAGGATGTCGTGAGTCAGCTTGATAAGTCACCTTGGTAAGTCACCTTGGCAACTGTTGAGGATGGAACTATGACTATGGACGAGGTTTTCCACTCGCAGCTTGTCAGAATGCATGTGTGGCACCGATGCCTTGGCAGAGAGGTCCATGATGGCCTGAACCTTCGAAGCAGTTGGACGATTGGATCTCTTCGTGAGGCGCATTGCTTTTTGCATAGACGCGCCGGCTCTTTGAATCTCGCATGGCATATACTGCCTGTTTTCGCCCCCCAGACCCTGACATCGGTCAATCTGTCAGACTATGCAGGAGACAAGGCTACTCCGGCACCGGCCCTTCTCTTCTGGCTGCAGTTAGCAAAAATGTCTCAATCATTTCTTCACGGGCAGACCTGGAGGCTGAAAATAGAGGATGAGTATGCTCCGATCGCGCCCAACGGAATCAGAGTGGCGCTGCAACATAGATGGACGAATGCATTGTTGGGCAGAGAGGGAGAGCCATGAAATGCATGAAATGGAGGATTTCTCCATCGTGATCATGCTCCATGAACGTGAAGACTGCGCGGCGGTCATTGTTTCAAGATGCGTGAGATGGAGCACAGGATAGCCACATTATTGACGTTGACGTTGCTGAGGCAAAAGGAACAAGAGCTTTCACAGAGTGTTGGGTGAGTGAGTGAGTGAGTGATCTTGGCGTCAGCGACGTCATTGATGGATGGGCCATGTCGCCTTGAATGTCGCATTGAATGTCGCATCGAATGTCGCATCGAATGTTCGATGAGTCTCAGTCTCTTGAAATAGAGTGCATATGTATGTACGTACATACCTCATCCATAGCAAATGGCAGCAAATGGCAGCAAAGAGGTATGCAGCATGCATGCATGCATGCATGACAAGCCACACACTGCCAAAAGACCATGTGCACCGCACCCAGCAGGGCTTTGATGGCGGCGGCGCCTCCTGAGTCCTAGCGAGTGATGACAACCCAAACCAGTGCAATCCACAGCAATCCACAGCAATCCAGCCCCCCAACCTCCTCATCCCAGCATCCCAGCATCCCAGCATCCCAGCATCCCAGCATCCCAGCATACCCAGCATACCCAGCATATACATACCTACCCATCATGCCCAAGACAGCCAACTACAGAAATACGAAATCTCTTCCATTTTTCAACATAACACCATCCCCAGACACTCTCTTCTCCTCTCTTCCCTCACTTCGTATAAAAAGGGAACTCATTGTATATTTATTTGGCTGAGCGAAGCCATTCATTGTCCATTATCCATTATCCATTGTCCATTGTCCATTGTCCATTGTCCATATCCATTGCTTGGTAAGTGCATCGTGCATAGTGCATACCTTACGTACCCGTCTGCCCATCAACGACATTCCTTAGCCTAAGCTGATGTGGGGAAAGCTCCAGACCCGACACATACAGACGTCAGAAACGGGAGAACTGCGCTGTTATAACTCAACTTGTCGTTCTCTCATTCCTCACTCGATATTCTTCAGCCAGACTTTCCACAGAGCTTGTTGACTTCGTCTCGATCCCACACTTCGAAGCTTCCTCCGACACCTCCATCTCCAAGAGCCCGCTGGGCAACACGCCAACATGACGACAGGAAACAGAGATGTCCGCAACCACTTCCTCTTCGAGATTGCGACCGAGGTGGCCAATCGAGGTATGTCGACGTCAATTGACTCCCCCAGAGCTTCGTCCAGAGCTTCATCCAGAGCTTCCTTACTGACAAAATATCCAGTTGGTGGTATCTACTCCGTCCTCAAGTCGAAGGCTCCAGTCACAACCGCTGAGTATGGCGACCGATATACGTTGATAGGGCCATGGAACAAGCAATCCGTGAGTCGATCCGATTGATGAGATGCGCTGCAGACTCGCTGACACTTCCAGGCTGCCGTCGAGGTCGAAGCTTTGACTCCAACAAATCCTCACCTGGCTGCGACTATCGCGGCAATGGAGGAGCGTGGCATTGGCATTGTTTACGGAAGGTGGCTGATCGAGGGGGCTCCACGAGTTCTTCTGATCGACACCAAGACCGCATACAGATTCCTAGACGAGTGGAAGGCAGATCTATGGAGTACGGCCAGCATTCCATCCCCGCCAGGCGACGAGGAGACCAATGAAGCAGTAGTCTTCGGGTACCTCGTCGCATGGTTCTTAGGAGAGGTGAGCTTCGGATGACTCCATCAACAAGTGCATCACCCGTGCTAATGTTGAATAGTTTGTCGCCCACGAGAAAGAAAAGGCGGTTATTGCCCATTTCCACGAATGGCTCTCTGGCGTTGCTCTCCCGCTCTGCAAGAAGCGCCGCATCGACGTGACGACCATTTTCACGACCCACGCGACTCTCCTGGGGCGATATCTTTGCGCCGGATCTGTTGACTTCTATAACAATCTCCAGTTCTTTGACGTGGATGCAGAGGCTGGGAAACGTGGGATCTATCACCGTTACTGCATCGAGCGTGCGGCCACACATTCTTGCGACGTCTTCACAACCGTTTCTCACATCACGGCATACGAAAGCGAGCATCTGCTCAAGCGCAAGCCTGACGGAGTCCTTCCGAACGGATTGAATGTCATCAAGTTCTCGGCCATGCACGAGTTCCAAAATCTCCATCAGCAGGCGAAGGAGAAGATCCATGACTTTGTCAGAGGGCATTTCTACGGCCACAACGATTTCGACCCGGACAATACTCTTTACTTCTTCACTGCTGGGAGGTACGAGTACAGAAATAAGGGATGCGATATGTTCATCGAATCTCTGGCTCGTCTGAACCATCGTATGAAGTCCTCGGGGTCAAAGATGACAGTCGTGGCATTCATCATTATGCCTGCACAAACCCAGTCATTGACCGTCGAGGCATTGAAGGGTCAAGCAGTAATCAAGTCATTGCGTGATACTGTTGACGTTATTGAGCGTGGTGTCGGAAAGAGGATATTCGAGCGTGCTCTCAGATGGCACGATGGAGACCCACTGCCAGATGAGAAGGATCTGATCACCAGCCAGGACCGCATTCTGTTGCGCAGGAGGTTGTTCGCTATGAAGAGACACGGACTCCCGCCAATCGTCACCCACAACATGGCAAATGATGCTGAAGATCCAATTCTGAACCAGATCCGCAGAGTTCAACTCTTCAACCATCCAAGCGATCGTGTCAAGATCGTCTTCCATCCCGAGTTCTTGAATTCTGCCAATCCGGTCCTGCCGATGGATTATGATGAGTTTGTCCGCGGCACACATCTGGGGGTGTTCCCATCTTACTACGAGCCGTGGGGCTATACACCTGCAGAATGTACCGTGATGGGCGTCCCGAGTATCACAACGAACCTCTCCGGATTCGGATGCTACATGGAGGAGCTCATCGAGAACTCGACCGACTACGGCATCTACATCGTCGACCGTCGCATGAAGGGCGTGGACGACTCGGTGAACCAGCTGACGAGCTTCATGTTCGACTTCGCGGCCAAGAGCCGGCGCCAGCGTATCAACCAGCGCAACCGCACGGAACGCCTGAGCGACCTGCTCGACTGGAAGCGCATGGGCATGGAGTACGTCAAGGCGCGGCAGCTTGCGCTGCGCCGCGCGTACCCGGCCTCGTTCGACGGCGAGGAGGAGGACTACGACTTCATCCCCGGCGTGGAGCAGAAGATCTCGCGCCCCTTCTCGATGCCGGGGTCGCCGCGCAGCCGTTCGGGCATGATGACGCCCGGCGACTTCGCGAGCCTGCAGGAGGGCCGCGAGGGACTGAGCACCGAGGACTACATCGCGTGGAAGCTGCCGTAAGTCGCAAATCCCCGTGATTGAAGAGAAACTGGACTGACTGAGACTCTGCTATAGGGAGGAGGAGGACCCGGACGAGTACGCGTTCCCGCTCACGCTGCGCACGAAGCGTCCGACGGGCCCGACGAGCCCCGCCGAGGCCATCCTGACGAATGGGTCGTGAGGGTGAGGGCGTCGGCGAGATGGGGAGGCTGGATGAGGAGACGGATCGTCGTGCCGTGGGTGCGGGCCGAATGCGTGACGCTTGTCGTCGCGGGTTCTGGGGGGCCGAGACGGTCGATGTGTACCAAAAACCAATACGTCACTACTCTACTACTACTGCTGCTGCTACTACTACTATTACTACTACTGAAAAAGCATCTTCCAGCGCTTGCGGCATTTTCAACTGGGCATGCGACCGACGTCCGCACGGCACAGCGCAGCACAACACAGACGGGCGAGGGTGGCCTGGCTTGTGCGAGCTGTGGGCTGCGGTTTGGATTTTCCGCGCTGCACTCACTCACTGCATTGCTCGTGGGGGATGGGTGGTCTGTCTGTCTGTCTGTCTACTTTGTGGCATCTTTTTCGCATGTTCGTCGTTTCTTTTGTCATACATTGGAGGGAGGGTTGGTAATGGGTGGAAAGGGAGGGAGGGGGGAAGGGAGACAGGGGAGGGGAGGTGTGTATCTTAGATGGCATGGGATATACTGAGTTGGGCATATGTGCGCGCGCGTGTGTGTGTGTGATTTACGTGCTCGATGTTCTCAGTTCTTCGTGATAGTCTAGGTACATCCCCCTTCCCGGTACAACTCCAACATTCATGTGCATAGCTCAGACGCGCACTCGTCTTCATCTTGCCGCGATCGATTCCTGCCCCGAACACCCCGGCACTACCAACTCCAAGTCCCATAGCAGATACAATCAATCCCCCATGCCAGCATACCAACTTCCCAACCATCCTCTTCAACAACGTCTCCCTCTGCAGATCGAGGCTCAGGAGGCACGGAGATGCCTTATCGTCTTCTTCCTTTCTTGTTCCTTTTCGCGCGCGCAGCTTGGCTCATCAAACCATGTCCTTCGCCACCATGCAATTGAAAATTTCAACTTCCATTCGCTCGGCGGGTTTCGGTCCTCGGAGAATTTCCCCGATGACATCCGATCCTGGAGGAAAGTCCTGTTCAAAGGTGGGCTCACCAGCCCCCTTCATGTTGATGAGGACCGCTTGCCTGAAGTGCCACAAAAGGAGATCGTCCACTGGTCTCTGTGGGTCGTTCCGAAATCTCTCGTCCATCTTTCTTCCAGCAATGCTGCGGGCGCTACGACTGAAAGGTATGATCTTGTAATCGTCCTAAATAAGTAGTTAGTTATTATATCTTTTTGGGAAAGATAGGATACGTACGGCGGGATTGATGGCGAAGTCGTACTAATCAAACTTCGCGTAATATCGTCATGGAGGAGCATGCCATTCTGTATTGAGTTTATGCTTCCTCCAGCTTGAATCGCACCTCTTAGCAGATCATCTGTCCAATGCTGAACAGATCTCATCATTCGCTGTAATCTCGTAACCATCCTAAATAAGTAGTTAGTTATTATAGCTTTTTAGGAAAGATGGGATACATACATCAGGATTAATGGCGAAGTCGTACTGATCAAATTGGGAGTGAATATCGTTACGAAGCAGCATGCCGTTTTGGATTGAATTAATGCTTCCTCCAACTGCCGTAACAATTGTTATCCACCTGGAAAACCCCCCTCGAGTCCATTCGCCCTCATATGCCAACGGGAAAATATGGCTCGCTTGGAAACCTGTCCAGTTATCTTCGGCAATTGCAATAACTTCAGCCCCCGTTATGACGCATCTCCGGTCTCTATTTCGGACGGCGTCACGAAACCCTTGTACTCGAAAGCCAGTGCTAAGACGCATCTTCGCAAGAAGTATTGCCAGAATCTAACAGCCGGCCACTCGTGTCTAGTATCTCTTGCCATATTGTGCAATGGCCTCATATCGGCGGTAATGGGAGACATAGCGTTCACTGTGAAGAATGCGAATTTTACAATTTTGGATTTGTAGAATTGTAGACCTGCCAAAAGAGTTAATGAGTTAGATAATATCTTAGAAAAGTAGGAGCTGCCCTACCTTGTTGGATTTGTATGGGAGAGAGACAACAAGCCTTAACAGAGAGATTGGTTTGATTTGAATCTACTGATTATGAGCGTTGTAGTAAATGTGAGTGTATCAAATAGCTTGCAGACTCGATTTCGAAAAGGTAGTTGAGAGATGTTTGCGGTAGTTCATTATCCGAGTCTCTGTCTGCCTCTGCGCTCTGTTAGATTAGGATACACGCGTGTAGTATAGTATAAATAGGATTGTAACTCACAAATTGCGTAGGGAACTGAGCCTCAAAAGCACTAAGCTCGCTCATTGATGTCTGTAGAGACAAAGCTGGGAACTGACAGAGCGCAATACTAACAGCGGCTTTGTTTAGGTTCCCAAGTACGATGGAGCCTTCATTCAACAACGATGGGTAGAGACGGACAAAGGCCCATTCGTTCTGCGCAGATGCAATGACGACATTAATATATATTGTGAACACTTCTGGTGCTATTCCTGGGACGAGAGTGGCAGGTGGATTGAACGTGGACCAGATCACATAATCGTAAATTGTGACAATTGTGAATTGTGATAGATCAAGTGATGTCGAGGACACTCGCTTCTGAGGGGACAACTCGCTTCCTCTAAGATCCAACGATTAAATGATGGGATGGAGTAGATAAGAAGGAGATGGGGTTAAAGAGAGGAGTTTTATTTTTATTTTTTATTGCTTATTTTTAAACAAAAATTAGTATAAGGGTGGGTAGGAAGGGAGTGAGAGCAGTGAGAGGGAGGGAGGTTATGTGGTTAGGGTCGGATCTAGAGTGGAGGTGGAGGTGGCAGCTGCGAGGACAGACAGGGGTCCCACATTCCCCATTCACCCACCTCCATCGCTGAGATCTGTCTACATAGGCTCTGTATATGTATTGTGTATAGCTGTCAAAGCATCGCATTGCAACGCCGCTCGATAAAATAAAACAACCTCACCACAACACGATCCGAATCCACGCCGCAACCGTACCGTGCATACCTGCGGGCCAGCTAGACAGACCACCACTGCACCTCCAGCTCGTCAATCCGGCGCGCAACCGCAGCAGCGATGCACAGCTCGCTGACACGCGCCCAGAACGTCTTCGGCTTCTTCACGACAGTAGCCTTCGTCGTTGCGGCGCTCGTAGCCGCGAGCGATTACTTCGCCGCGAGGGACCCGAGCGCCGATGTGAAGGTCGGCACTGTGCAGGTGTATGTGCTTCCTCTCCTGTTCCCTTTCCCCTCCCCCCTCTCTACCCAGCACCGTCGAGGTCTTCGCAGTCAGTCAAGTCTGGGGGCGTTTTGTTTACCTTAAGAATGGATGGAGGTGCTGATGTATTGCAGCGTTCGCGGCCGTCCCCATTACTACAGCACCAAGAAGGAGGAGTACGCCTCGATCCGCTTCTCCCTCGACGCCGACCTCTCCTCCCTCTTCACCTGGAACACCAAGCAAGTCTTCGTCTACGTGACGGCCTCGTGGCCCTCGAATGCCAGCTCGCCCGCCTCCGTCGCCAACACCGCCGTCATCTGGGACACGATCATCACGTCCCCCTCGGCCGACCACCTCGCGAATCTGGGCAAGGTCGCGAAGAGGAATCTGCTGAGGAGCGGCGAGGGCAAGAGCATTGATAAATCCCGCGGCGTGCTGAGGCTGAAGAATCAGAAGCCAAAGTACCAAATCACGGCGCCCGAGGGGAAGGTCGCCGGCACGGACGGGCTGACGCTGAGGCTGGAGTACAATGTGCAGCCGTGGGTCGGGGCGCTGGCGTGGAATTTGCCGGGCGATTGGGGGAGGTGGAGGGCCTTGAAGGGGGGAGTGAGTAAGGTGTTTGCGTTGCCGATGGTGAAGGAGAAGAGGAAGGAGGGGGAGGGGAGGTGAGGGAAGGGGACGAGGGTAGATTGGGGAATGAAAACGGGAAGGCAGAGGCGTTAGGGAATGGATAACTTCTAATGCGAGCATAGCTATGGGCTTCAGACCTTTGGGCTGGCATTGTCATTCGCAGTGGCACGCGTGGGAGGAAGAGTTACTGTGCATGTTTTTGCATCGCCGCCGTCCATTCTCGGATTCTCGACCGAGTATTTCACCCAGTGCACCCGGCGCGGTATCCCAGCCCAGCCCAGCCTTCCTCTCTTCAAAATCCCTCCACAGAACCGTTCTCCTCACTCCTCCGTTCCTTCCAACTCGCACCCAACACCCTACGCTTCCTTATAAATTATTTTGGTTCACACACCCTTTACTGAGAAAAGATATGAAAATCTCACGGATATACGGGATATGAAATACGGAATACAGAATACTTAGACTTCTGATCCTGAATCTATATGTATGTATCGATGAAGCACAATCATGGTGTTGTCGCATCGCAAAGGGGAAAGAAAGCTTCCAGTCCGACCGACGCTACGTACCCCACAAACCTTAAACGCCCTCCATGCCAAGATCTAATCTTAGACCGAGCCCTTCCTTCCCCCTTCCCCCCTTGCCCTTCCTGCATCCTGCATGCCAGCGCTGAGCCACCGATCGGCCAAACATTTCGCGTCCCCTGAGCACAGCATTTCCATTCTCCGTCGCGCCGCCACACTCCTGCTGAGAGCTTCTCGTTCTCGTATACATACATGCACCTACCTACACATACCAGCAATGAAATGTGCTAGAAGGCGCACAGAACAAAGACCAAGACATTCGAATTCCTGAAACCACGTTGACCCCGCGATGGCCACGGACGCGCCCCCACAAACGGCGCCGCCGCCGAGATACTCGAGATACAGGAGCGTGAGGAGGGCAAATACCGTCGAGTCGCCGCCGGCGAATGCGACGCCCAAATCGCCGGAAGTTGCGAGCCCGAATGGCAGTATCCAGCGAAGCATGTCGAGGTACAGGCGACCGAAGGCCACGACGCAGGAGCACGCTGCGATTGCGCCTCCGATACCAATGACACTGAGCGCGGAGACGCTGTCAAGGCAGAGGGAGGATACGATTGGAGAGAGGTTGCTGAACAATGGGCCGATGAGAAGCGCATCGCAACCACAGCCATCTAGGACAAGACCAGTCGGGAGAGAGCTCGGCAACACTGAACTGAAGATGCCACGGCAACATATCCCACCGCCGTCTCCAGAGCCGCTGGAGCAATTGAGTGCTGCAGACGAAGAGGAAAGACTCCAAAGAGCGCACGAGCGAATGCAACAACAGCGACTGGCCCGACAGAAGACCCAGGAAGAGGAGGCAGAAAGGATACTGGCCGAGCAGAAGCGCAAGGACTTGGAACGTTTAGAGGCACAGCTGGAAGCTGCGGGTCCTAGACCAGTGTCTCCCCCGCCACCAAGGTCTACGAAGGATAAGTTCAAGATATTCAGTCGCAAGCGAAGCGCGACGAGGACGACGCCGCCGAGCTCATCTGGCACGACGAAGGAGAATACTGAGAGAAGCACTTCTCATGAGGCGCCAATGCCTATCATGCATGGTGGTGGAGGTATCGTGCCGGGGATCGATGCGCCAGTTTCTGCCGTGAATGCTGGAGAAAGAGTATGTCCAATGCTACCTGCCCCTTTGCACAACAGTTACTGATGCCCATACCACAGAGAGTCCTCGTCCGCTGCAAACAAGCCTCCATAAACCTCCCCGTCACCCCCACCACCACAGCCCGCGAACTAATCTACTCCGCCGCCAACGTCCTCACCAACTCCGTCGCGCCCGACGCCGCCGTCCTCCTCGAATCCTACACCAATGCCGGCCTGGAACGGCGCGTCCGGCGCTACGAGCACATCCGCGACATCATGAACTCCTGGGACCGCGACACGCAAAACGCGTTCATTCTCGAGTCCTCCGATTCCCCGAAGCACGACTTCGATATCATCGCCGCCTACGCCCCCAAGGAGCGGCCCGGGACCACCACCGTGCAGATGTACCATTCGCAGAAACCAGGCCGCTGGGTCAAATGCCACATCACCCTCCTTCCCACGGGGCAAATCTTCATCAGCCGCAAGTCCGCGGGCAACCCCGCGGCCAAGGACGCCGTGACGATCTGCCACCTCTCCGACTTCGACATCTACAATCCCACGCCGCCGCAGCTGCGCAAGCTGAAGCCGCCGAAGCGCTACTGCCACGCGATCAAGAGCCAGCAGAAGGCGACCATGTTCCTCAGCACCGAGAACTTCGTGCACTTCTTCAGCGCCGACGACAAGCACGTCGCAGACGCCTGGTACGACGCCGTGCAGGCCTGGCGCTCGTGGTACCTCATCCACCAGATCGGCCAGGGCAAGGCCGCCTCCCCCGCCGCCCACGCCTCCGCGCGCTTCCCCGCCGCAGACGAACCGTACACCATCGGCTCCTTCAAGCCCCTCGGGATCGCCACGTCCCCAGGCGCCTCTGCCGCCACCGACGACGACGACCCCGACAAGCCGCGCCAGATCCCCTTCCACCTCCGCCACAGCATGCACCTCTCCCTCTCCCCCCCGCCCCCCTCCGACCACCGCGCCCACCCACCCCCCGTCCGCCGCTCCCCCGCGCCCACCTCGCCGCCCGCCGGCAGCGCCGCCGACAACGCGCCCTTCGCCTCCGCCAGCCTCCTCGGCCGCTCCTACTCGCAGCGCCAGCGCGAGCGCGCCGCCAAGGACCGCGACCCGGAGCAGCAGTCGCGCAACCCCGACTTCGCCGCCGGGCCCTTCATCGCGGGGCCCAGCCTGCTGAACGCGCCGCCGGCGTCGACGGGCACGAGCGACGGCGCGAAGCTCGCGCGCGCGCAGTCGACGCGCACCGTGGGGAGGGAGAAGGCGCCACCGGCGCCGTTGCTGGATTTCACGCCGGCGTTCCGGGAGGCGGCGCAGTGGAGGGGGGAGGGGAAGGGGAGGGGCGTGCAGGCGCCGAGTGGGGTGCTGTTGGTGGAGGTGGCGGGGGTGAAGGGGGAGGAGGGGGTGGGGGCGGTGCCGGGGGCCGCGTCGGTGTTTAGACGGGAGAGGGCCGGGACGATGAGGGGGGAGAGGGAGAGGACGTGAGAGAGGGTGGGGATGAGGGGTTTGTGGGCTTGGGTTTTGGAAATGCATGCGTGGGTGTTGAAGTAAAGTATACCATATGATTGAATGAATGAATGAATGATGACGTTTTCTGCCAGCGTGCGGCGTATTCGTAGCAAGCTGAAGGATTCGTGATATTCCGTCCTATCAAGCAACCTAACCTAACTCCCCAGCGCCTCCTCCAATCAATGCAACCGGCCGGACCATACCCGATCTCTGCCCAAAAATATAAAGCCACACCGTCACAGCCGCACGCCCCCATCACGGACTCGACAACTCCAGCCCGACCCCCTCCGCCTCGCCCCTGGCCCTGACCTCCCGCACCAACGCCTTCGCCTCCTCCACCTCCACCCCATCCTGACACAGCTCCGTCGCATACCGCAACGCCGTCTCCCACTCGTCGTTCCTCATCGCACACCTCGCCAGCCACATCCGCGCCTTACTGGTCGCCACCGTAACGCCCAGTCCCTGCCCTCCCTCCTCATCGCTCTCGCCTCTCCCCTCACTGTCCTCTCCCACGCCCTCCTCCTGCGCAACACAGAGCTCCATGTACTCCTTTGCCTCCTCCTCCTCGCCCAGGCGCTCATACATGCCCGCAATCTGCAGCAGCAACTCGGGATCCATGCTCCTGGTCCGGCCGCCCCTGCCGCTGCCAAAACTACTGCCGACGCCGGCGTCATAATAGCTGTCTGCGAACAGCGCCCGCTTGAGCGCCTTGATGCCTTCCACATCCCTTCCCATCTTCTGCAGACACGACCCCACCGCCATCCACATCTTCCCGTCCCACGGCCGCAGCCCCGCCGCCCGCTTGTAGTACCACAGCGCATAGGCGTGCATCTCGAGCACCTCGTAGGTCTGGCCCAGGCCGTACCAGGCGCGGTAGTCGCGGCGGTTGACGTCGACTGCTCTGCGGTAAGACTCGATCGCCGCATGCGTGTTCTTCAGCTCGACATACTCGTGGCCCATCAGTGTCCACGCGCTCAGACACGACCGATCGAGCGTCAGGGCGCGGCGGAAGTAGTTGACGGCCTTCTCGTGCTGCGAGAGCAGGGAGTAGTAGTTGCCGATGACGACGCACGTTTCGGGGCGGAACTTGTCGATCGAGGAGCAGAGGTGGGCGAGGAAGGAGAGTTTGGGCCGCAGAGACATGACGTAGAGAATGTTGGAGTAGTGATCTAACGAGTCGAGACGGTGGGGGTGGAGGGCGAGCAGGTGCGAGAAATGCGATTCTGCGCTTAGGAAGTCTTTGGTGTGGTAGGCGAGGAGGGCGAGGCAGGTTAGCAAGAAGGGGGAGGTAGGGAAGATGGAGAGGAGTTGGTGGAGCTGGGTGTGCAGGGCGGGAGTGGATTGGTAGAGCTCGAGGGAGGTGTGGAGATGGAAGATGTAGGATGTGATGTTTTGCGGGAGGAGGTGGGAGATGCGGTTGAGCTGGAAAGATTAGCTTCCGATCAAGCAAGAGGAGAAGGTAATGGCTTACTTCCTCGACGCGGCTTATTAAGGAGGTCATCTCCAACCAGCAGCCCCAGTTCATAGGGAATAAATGCACGCTTCGGATGAGCCATTCCATAGCTTCCTTCTCGTTCTTCTCTTTCGCCAGGACGACACCATAAAGGTATTCTAGCCATCCTTGAGACCCTGCATAGTCTCCCGCTTCCGTTCTTCTTGCGGCAAACCAAGCTCGGAGGAATGTGCTTATAGTCACCAAGTCCTTATTGACTGTCTTTCCGCTATCGTGCGGGCCCATGACCATTTCGCTATCCTCGTCCTTCCTCTTCTCCCCAGACATAAGCTTCGCGTATAATGCGAGAAACAGACTCTTTTGACTGAGTTTGGGAGCCTTGACTCCTAGAGGTGCACGCGCCGCGGGCATCGATAACCTTGCCTTGCCTTTTCCTTTTGGTGTTGCGGTAGGCTGACTGCTGCTGGGTGATGCTGTCGACAATATGCCTGATAATACCGTATCAGGAAGAAACACTGCAGCGCAACGGTCATATTCGCGACAGTCAAAGAATGATTTCGCCAATAGGTATTTGTTTATCTCTTTTGCCTCTAATGCCGACTCTTCGGGGTCGAGATTTCCTGTCACGACGATGGGCGGCAAGCCATTCGAGAGCACTTCGGTCATTTGAGAGTCTTCTGGGTCTGGCGCATCTTCTTCGGGGATGGATGTGAGCAATTCTGCAGCCCTAATGGTAGACAATTAGAATGAAGCCATGGCGAGAGGGCATATATCGGCGTACCATTTCGCAGATTGGTATAGGCATCTCTCAGAGCATTTCACCACTGCTTCCTGGAGCGCAGCACGGAGATGCCCTCTCTCCCGCTCATTTAAAGCCATGACGCTGATGAATGCCTGTGTTATAACGCTTCCATCAATCGTTGTCTTCTATAATTGTGAAATGCAAATGGTTCAATGCGACTCGGGCAAGAATAAGCCGATACTGGTATAGGTATCTTGCGATGCAACGTGTGTTGTCTCGAGTACAAAATATGACGTTTCGATCAGGCCGCAAAGGCTGAGAGTTATGAGGTACGATCTTCGTCGTTAGGAGTAGAGTAATTGTTGTTTTCGAAATGCGAAGCTCTCTCACAAATGCGCGGTTGTCGGTGTTTACATGTCCATTCTCAGCACTCAGGAACCGCGAAGGTGATGCTTGTCGCGCAAACATTCTGCCGAAGCTTAAATTAAGCCTTGCTCCCCTTTGCACACCGCCGTCCAGATTAGGCAAATGCACGCCCCGAGTTTACCCCGCCGTCCACCGCCGTTCGCGCCAACTTCTCTCTTTCTCTCCTTCTCATTGTCGTCTTTGAGCCAGTTTGATATCCTCTCATCCTCTCATCCTCTCATCTTCTCATCCTCTCATCTTCTCATCCTCCCATATCTACCCCTCAAGTCAAAATGTCTAAGGCCGCTGCCCTCGAGAAGTTCGAGTCGATCTTCCCAACTCTTGTCGAGGACCTCCTCGCCCACGCGAAGAGTTATGGCCTCCCCCAAATGGCTCTAGACTGGTACAAGGCCGTAAGCAAACACCGGCAGTGCATATGAGATATCAATTGACAATCTAGTAGTCCTTATACGCAAACACCATCGGCGGAAAATGCAACCGCGGCATGTCCGTTGCCGACTCGGTCTCCCTTCTCCTTGGGAAAGAGCTCAGCGAGGAGGAATACTTTCTCTCTGCCACCCTTGGCTGGATGACCGAGCTTCTCCAAGCCTTCTTCCTCGTCTCCGATGATATTATGGACAGCAGCATTACCCGCCGCGGCGCGCCTTGCTGGTATCGTCAAGAGGGCGTCGGAATGATCGCCATCAATGACGCCTTCATGCTCGAGTCCGCCATCTACACCCTCCTCAAGAAGTACTTCCGCTCCCATAAGTCCTACGTCGACCTTATCGAGCTCTTCCACGAGGTCACCTTCCAGACCGAGCTCGGCCAGACCTGCGACTTGCTCACCGCACCAGAGGACAAGGTCGACCTTGACAACTTCTCCATGGAGAAATACCAATTCATCGTTATCTACAAGACGGCATATTACTCTTTCTACCTCCCAGTCGCCTTGGCTCTCCATCAACTTGGCATTGCCACTGAGAAGAACCTCAAGCAGGCCGAGGCGATCCTCATCCCTCTGGGTGAATACTTCCAGATCCAGGACGATTACCTCGACAACTTCGGCAACCCGGAGCACATTGGCAAGATTGGCACAGATATCATGGACAATAAGTGCTCATGGCTCGTTAACAAGGCGCTTGCCATCGCAACCCCAGAGCAGCGCAAGGTTCTTGAGGAGAACTACGGAAAAAAGAACAAGGATAACGAGGCAGTAGTCAAGAAGCTGTACGATGAGTTGGCGTTGGAGAAGTTATACCAGGATTACGAGGAGAAGAGGGTTGGGGAGATCAGGAAGTTGATCGATGAGACCGATGAGAGCGAAGGTTTGAAGAAGAGCGTGTTTGAGAGCTTCTTGGGCAAGATTTATAAGAGGACCAAGTAGAGGGCGCACGGATTAGCTAAGTTTTTTTTATTGTGATCTTGCGAGATTCAGCGGTCATGCGTTAGCTTATAATGGGCTTCTAGGAACTGAAAATAGACTAGAACTAGCATTCACAGGAATAATAAGGACATTACAAAATTTACTTCGATGCTCGATTGCTGCATCTCTTAAAGATCGCGAATAGCTCCTCCGACATCATCTCAGATTTCGACTGCTTTCCAGGTACAATACAACACAATACATTATTTTCGAGCCACCCATACGCTAAGCTCGTCTCTTTCGCCTTTGAAGCATGACATCATGGATGTCGACGCTGTTGGACCCTGAACATTGGACCCTGAACATGGACCCTGAACATTTCGACCCTGAGTGGCCCCTGATACACTAAACAAAGTGTTTATCTCACTCAATGTTCATGATGTGTTTACGTACAATGGCGCGATTGGATCTGGCCGCCTTTTCGCCGTCCATCTATTATGGCTTGATCCTGTCTTACTAAGGTTCCCCTGAATTGTTCCCAATCGCTTTCATGGCTCTTCTTTTTCCATTAGACACTTCCCGTTCTCATTGGGTTGAAATAGAGAACGAGGAATGATTCGACATTATTCAAGCCTCGTACCTGGGTCTCTGATGACATCCAGGAACCATGACGGCAGAGTATCATCATCTCCTTCTCCACATCGAGTTCGAATGAACTTAAATACCCCTCGTTTCTCCTTCTCCCCCCCTCTCCTGCATTCACAAACTTTGATACTTCTATTCTTTGCAACATAGCACATTATAACAACTTCACAAACATGTCTTCCACATACACATCCACCACCTACGACCCAACCAACATGGACATCAACGACCCCGCCTACGACGCCGCCAACACCACCTACGGCACCAGCACCACCGACTGGGACACCAGCACCAGCCCCACAGACTACACGAGTCCGGACTACAGCCTCAGCAGCACGCAGCCGACGTCGCTGGTCACGAACCCGACATCGAGCAGCAACTACAACGTCGGGTACAACGAGGGCTACAACGACGCGCTGAACACGACTTCGTCGACGGGCCGCAACCAGCTGGGCACGAGCCGGTACAACGACCTGACGGGCAGCAACCTGACGGGCAGCAACCTGACGGGCAGCAACCTGGCGTCGACGTACGACGACACCACCACGTACACCAGCGACGACGTGCGCGTCAACACGGGCGCGACCGGCCGCGGCAGCTTGGGCAGCCGCACCGGGCTCGACGCGGGCCTCTATAGCAGCCAGAGGGGCGCGAGCTCGGGGTGGGGGCAGGGCGGCAGTTACAGCAGCAAGCCCGGGACCGGCGGGTGGAAGGGCGCCGCGAGGAGGATGGCGAGTCGGTTTTAGGGAGGGGAAGGAGAGGCTGAGGGGTGATTGGGAGTGGTGGAGGGAGGATCTGAGGGGGATGATGAGATGAGGGCTTGGATTGGACAGACAGACAGACAAGACAAAAAAAAGACAATAAGAGAATCTTGAGTCCCGATTCATTTGAAGTCCCAACTCTAGGTGTGCTCTTCTTACTGACAGATGGACTTCACTCGAGGGTACTTCGTCTTTGTATAATGTACTAATTAGTTTATGTTAATAATACTTTGTTTACATTAAGATCTGCTCTCCAGTGAACCTGGCCCAAATGTATGTATCTAGATATGTATGTATGTATTTATGTATTCTAGTATGTATGATCCGTGCCCAGACAAGGCTGAGGCGAGGCTGAGGCAAGGCTGCACGAGTAAGTCCCAAACACGCTAGCCGAAGTTTGCAGTGTTTGCCGTCCTTGTTGTGGCGATCCGAGGCGTCCAAGAACAGCCTAGCGCGCCATTGTCGAAAATCGCAAAACTATATAAACTGCGCTCGCTCCCGCCCTTTTGGCCTTTTCCTTCTTTCCTCTCCAACCTAGTGCACGGGCTTTATACGCAGCAGTGAGGATTCGTCCGAGCTCGTATTTTTGCTAGTTGAAAACTATAACTATGACCGCTCCTCTTGGTCTTCGGACCGGGAGGGAATCTTTGGAACATGCATCTTCTGTGCTTAGCAGATCTTTTCATTGCAGAATGCTCTTCATGGGCGGCTGTGGGGAAGAGAGGGATACCTATACGTATATGATGTTGAACTATGACCATGATTGCTCTGGGTTTTTGGACTGGACTGGAGAACTGCATTCCACGGCTTCATTTCGTCGATCATGGTGCTGATGCTGAGGCCGAAGAAAGATAATCGAATATGAATGAGCTTCAACAACAAACAGTAACATACCCGTATCTCGGGCTACCCTTTGTCGCGTGGCAGCCATCAACGCATACAGCAAATTAAAGTTCATAGCCATATCTCTCCATCCAATCTAATCTCTCCGAACTTCGAGATCTCTATACGTGGTGACATCATCCAGAGCCTCATCTGTCACCCTCGCCCCCTCACATCTCAGCCCTTCCCTCCCTTCCCTTCCCCAGCTCATAACCTCCTCCTCCAACCCTCCCACACCATGTCCACCACCCGCACCGCCCTCGTAACAGGCGCAACCGGCCTCCTCGGCCGCCAAATCACCGCCGCCCTCCGCGACGCCGCCTACACCGTCATCGGCACCGGCCTCACGCGCGCCACTCCGCCCCTCCTCCGCCTCGACCTCAGCGACTCCTCCGCCATCGCGCAGACGCTCGATGACATGAACCCCAGCCTCGTGGTGCACTGTACGTCGTCCCCCCCCCCTCCTCCTCCCCAGAAGCCAGACTGATCTCCAGGCGCCGCAAACCGCAACCCCGACGCCTGCGACCGCGACCCGGCCGGCGCGCGCGCGCTGAACGTGGCCGCCACGGCGGCGCTGGCGCGGGCCGCGGCGCACAGGGGCGCGCTGATGGTCTACATCTCGACGGACTATGTGTTCGCGGGCGCGCCGGGGGATGCGCCGTATGCGGCGACGGCGGCGACGGGGCCGACGAACCTGTATGGGGTGACGAAGCTGGAGGGGGAGAGGGCGGTGGCGGAGGCGTATCGGGAGGCGAAGGGGGGGAGCGGAGTGGTGCTCAGAGTGCCGGTGCTGTATGGGAAGGCGGAGAGGGCGGGGGAGAGCGCGGTCAATGTGCTTGTGGATGCGGTGTGGAGGGCGCAGGCGGAGGAGGTGCGGATGGATCATTGGGCGAAGAGGTTTCCGACGAATACGGAGGATGTGGGGAGGGTGGTTGCTGGTAGGAATTGCTCTTTTAGGTGCCGCGAGGAAGAAGCCATAGTAACAGATGTGATTGTGCAGATATCGCGGATCTCTACACCAAAACGCTGGCCTCGGGCTCGGAAGCCGAGATCGACAGCCTGCCCCAGATACTGCAGTTCTCCTCAGAGGACATGTACACGAAGTACGAGATCTGCGAGCTGTTTGCTGAGATTTTGGGGTTGAGTTTGGAGAAGATGATACCGGACACAAAAGGAAATGAGGGCAATACGGGGGTGCAGAGGCCGTATGATTGTCATCTGAGCACGGAGGAGTTGAAGAAGTTGGGCATCCCGGTGCATACGATGGATTTTAGGGGGTGGTGGAGGTGGGAGCTGAAGGCTGTGAGGCACTGATGGAGGGTAGAGGAGGGGGGATGAGGAAGGAGGGAGTGGTGGGTATAACGGTGTTGGGGCGTTCATGAAAGCGACGAGGATGGGATGTCAGGATTGGTATGGAAGTCCGGTGTGGCATTAGGAGTGATATGGAAAAGCCTGGAGATATTGGACGGCACTGTGGACATCAAGAAGTGGAGGGATGGATCCGAAGTAAACGACCTAATGAAGAACTGGAATGCTATGATCCTCATATGTCTATATCAGATCCATCTGACATCTATTCACCTCCAATGCTCCATTCCTTCAACAGCACAGAGATAACTAGTTCATGTTCACGGCAAGAACCCCCGCCCAAGATCCACCCAGAGCACAGTCTCCTCAGCCTTCCTCGTATAAATCCCCCAGCAATCCCCCTCATCTCCTCCTCCAGCACAGCGGACAAAACTTCCAGAAACTAAGCTACATGTCCAGCCCAGCCGTCCTCCTCTCGCGCCTCCCTCTCCCCTCTCGGGCGTGGAACTCTGCGGGGAAACAAGGCAAAGCAGTGCTGGATGCACTCTTCGTTGCCGATAGTCCGCTCGTTGCCGAATCCCTCATGCCGTTTAAACGCGCTTGCTGCCGGGATCGTGGCTGGCTGTCGCCGTGTCTGGCCGCTGCGAACCGCGAAATGCCTTTGTAAGAATCAGGGTGCGGACGCGGAGAGAGAGAACGAAGCCCATGCCTTGTCGACGTAGGTTGCACTCCTGGCAGCTGGGATTCTGGTGGGTTAATGGAAAGGGTTGTGATTTGCCCGAAGATGATGATGGATACTAGACTGCTGAAGTTCACAACGATGTGAGAAATGACTTCACCATAACACTACCACTCTGCGTAAACAGGGATGAAAAGCAAGGATGGAACGACGATATACACCATAGAATGATTAATACATATATAAGATCTTAAGCCTAATATAAGTCGTCACGTCGTGTTGTCATTATCACTTAAGATCACTTGCACTCAAACACGCCGACGCCGACGGCAACTCGCCCTTCAACTGCAAAAGTAAACTCTATGGAGCATAAGATATCAAAGCCATGTCCAGAATCTTTGGGAAGCTGCCCAACTTGAGAATCAGCTGCCCTTCGATCCTTAATCACAGCTATTTCCCAGCCACAAGCGTGAGGGTGGCCGGAGTGGGTACTCTCGTCCTCTTGTCAAATTGTTGTCGCATTGGAGCCATTTTTCACATTGATTAATTACATTTACAATTTTTGGTGCGTGCCAGACATTTTCCTCTACAACTAAAGACACCGAGGTCGGCGATCCTATCCTGCTGCAGCCGGCTCCAGTCTCACCCTCATAGCACATATTCTCGCTGAAAAGCCCGCTTGTCGCCGAATCTTGTGCCGTAAGCCGTGGGTACGCCTTTGTTGCCGCTGATGCTTCTGCCGCTGCAAACCGCTGACTCTCGGCATCTTTGTTAGAAAGCACTAGGGGCGAGGGAACAGAAGTCCTGCGTCGTGGCAGCAAAGAGTGCTCGAGGACTAGAGACACAGTTGGGCAGACAGTCGTAATGATAGAAACGACGCGCTCTTGGTGTCTGGTTAGAGAAGAAGATGGGATGGAAGGGTCGATTTATACCTTTCCACAAGGACGCATTTGCCGAGACACCATTACTCAAGCCGCAGGCATTACCCAGGAGTCTGAAATTCACCTCGTTAAAGGACAAGGTGATATTCATCAACATATACTGGACTGAATTCATTACAGGCTCCACCCCAACGCCGCAAGCATTCCGTCTCCAGACGCCCTTCATCCCTCATCTTATTATCATAAATCCCTCCGTGCTGCATCCCACATCCCACATCGCACATAAATCTCCCATCCCATCCCTCCAGCTCACCCGCCTCTACACGCCACTCCTAAACACCTGCGCACCCTGACTGCGTATCTGCACCGCATCCCTCCTCTGCAGCACCAGCAGCGCCCTGTTAAGCCCCGTCTCGCTATACCCCTTCCTTTCCACAAACTCCCTGCGCAGCGTCGCCAGGCTGGTGCTCCAGCCGATGGGCAGTCTCTTCCTGAGCTCGTCCTCGAGCTTCTTGACTTCCTCGTTCAGCTCCTTGGAGCCCTGGTTCTGCCCCTGGTTCACGGCGTCCATGGTGGATGCCAGGAAGAGTCGGATCGCCTCGTCCACGTGCTCCGTCGTCGCGATGGGCGATAGGGTCATCTTGGCGAGCGATTCGGTGATGCGGATGATGGCCTCCAACTGTCTGACGGTGATTGGAATGGAACTGCGAGCATTGCGCTCCAATTCAGACTGATGCACCTGTTTTCTGATCTGGACGAAATGACTAGATAGTTTCTCCGCTGCTTCAGGAGACAATCTTGGTGCGCAGCGAGACTTGCAGTATGAGATGTACCGCTTCATCTTGTCCACTGGAATTGCAGACTCGACCTGCTCCTCTGCACCACGCCCACCCATGTGAATACCCATGACGTGTCTTGCAATCCGCTCATCCCTCCCCCTCTCATGCTCATCCCTAACAATAAAAATCATATCAAAACGCGACAAAATCGTAGTCTGGAAATCGATATTCTCGCCGGGCGACTTGAGATCATCGTAGCGGCCGAAAATCGGATTCGCCGCTGCGAGGACCGAAGTCCTGGCGTTGAGGATCGTAGTGATGCCCGCCTTGGCGATCGAAATGGTCTGCTGCTCCATTGCCTCGTGGATCGCCACACGGTCCTCGTCGCGCATCTTGTCGAACTCGTCGATGCACACGACGCCGCCGTCGGCGAGCACCATAGCTCCGCCCTCGAGGTAGAATTCCCCTGTGCTGTGTTCGCGCTGCACCGAGGCCGTAAGACCCGCAGCAGAAGAGCCCTTTCCGGAGGTGTAAATAGCGATTGGTGCGACTTTCTCGACGAATTTCAGGAGTTGGGATTTGGCGGTACCAGGGTCACCGAGGAGGAGGACGTTGATGTCACCACGAAGCTTCATACCATCGGGGAGGATTTTCTTGGAACCACCCAGGAGGAGACAGGCGATGGCCTTCTTGATGTCGCGGTTGCCGTAGATGGAAGGAGCGATGCAGTCCGCGAAGACGCTGTAGAGATCTGGGCGGCGGGACATTTCGAGGAATTCGGCTTCCTCCTCCTCGGAGAAGATGGCGTTGCCTTTGGCGGTGTGATCGACGTCGCTGTTGATGCCCACTGCGCGGAGATAAGGGGTTCTGATGGCGATGGCGGATGTTGTTGAGGCGCCTTTAGAGGCTTTGTTTTGGAAGATCGAGGATATAGCCATGACTGTACATCTTGATCCAGGGACGACGCGGTTGGTAAGATAACGTTCTGCTGCAATAAGAACGTGCCGTGGAAGCTCTCCAACTGGCACTTGATCAGGAGCCTCCTGCAATTTAAGAACCTGTTGATCCACAAATTGGGATTTCTCGTGTACAATAAAATATGGATCCATCGGGCAGCCATCGGATATCTGCTGGTCTTGATTCCTTCCACAAGTTCTGGGCAACGTTATGCCGGTAAAACCACCTGTCACAGGCAGGTCTTGCACATGTGAGCAGTTCTTGCATTGGATATGGACGAGGGTCGACTTAGATGACAGGACAGAAGAAGAAATGACGATGCCGGGGACTTTGACAAGATGGGAGATGTGCAAAGCATCAAGGTCGCGGATGGACAGCTCCTCGGCGTCGGAATGGAGGAGAAGCTGATGTTCGGGCAACTCAATGTCCCTTTGTGAGGGGTACACTATGCGATGTGTGCATTTCTTGAGAGCTGCTTCGAACAAGGGAATGATTTCTCCAGGCTCCGTCACCAATCTGTGCGCGAGTTCTTCGTTGAATGAGATGAGGTGGCCGATGTCGACATCACAGTAATATTGCTTCAAAAGTACGTTTTCTCTTATTTGATCTCTGCGCAAAGTCAGACGCGGCAGTAATATCAGCTGAGAAGCTTCTTACCTGTATATGAAGACATTTCCAAGTTGGAATTCCAGAATGAAATTTTGCAATTGTGTCAGGATCTGAAGACGAGAATCCTCATTCGGACCATAATAATCCGGCGGCAGGATGCTCAAAGAATACGCCGATTGACGATCCATTTTGCGACTATTTCAGACAATAGAGCTGGATTTGTTGTTGTTGTTGTTGTTGTCGTCGTCGTCGTCGGCCTCGTCGCTATAGGGTTGAGGGGCGAGGTTGAAGAGGATGATGAGTATGTGCAGTTGTCGTCAAACGCGTAGATTCCAATGCGAAAGGAGAGTTTGACGCGTCGACGCGTTCTCGCGTAAAGTGCTTGCAGACCGGACGCTGCTACCCCTGTTCCGTCACCGTGACTTTCAGATGAGGCTGTAGTTGTACCAATTGCTACGGTAGCCGAGTGTGACCGTCAATAGCTATGCGCCTCAAAGGACACTCCAGCTCGGGGTGATGATGGCATGGATGGCATTGAACTTCTTACACATTCATGAATAATTCGACGCATATTATTGCAATGCGAAACATTTAGACTTCGATTTCTTCGATATGATCTCCAGGTGACCGACGCTGAATGCCCACGATACTGGTGACCAGCCCTTCCCCGGCCTTCGTGGCCTCAAGAACGTCATGTCCTCCTCAACTCCTCGAAAATCCGAGGATAACATATCCCCGCACTCCGCGATACCCCACAGTCAGAGCGAATATTCTTTTACTCGATATGAAGCATCATCGAGAGTTAATCCCATCAGCCGTTACAATACCCGACGCCTCTCGACGGCCAGCTCGATAACATCGATAGGAGGCGCCCTTGATACGTCGTCTGGGACATGGTCGGAGACAGTGAGGGAAGCAGGGCAAAATGGTAGGGAACAACTTGACTTGCTTGAAAGATGGTGGCTAATGAATATTTCAGCTATATCTACGCTTCTTCAACCACCAATTGTTCGAACCGGCCTGCTCCCCCATACGTCAGCTCCAGCATCAAGTGCGCATCGTCCTCCTACTGCTCGAGACATCCCACCCGTCACTCTCACAAACATTCCTCATGTGGATCCTGCAGAATTCAAGCCATATCTGACTCAGGTCGGTGCGCTGTATGATGCCCTACAACGAGCGAAGGAGAACGAGGACGAGGATGGATTACAGTTGACTAGGAGAAGGAGCAAGATCGACGAGTTTACAGACCTTCTGGAAGAAAATCAAAAGGGAAAATCAAGCATATCAAGGAAGACATCATGGGCGTCACTATCCTCATTAGCAACTCTTGATGCACCCTCCCCCAGACGTCGTTCAAGCGGAGGACCAGGGAAACGGGCAACACAAGCACTGGCCCCTCTCTCTACCATACCCAACGTATATTTCGACGATGACTTCCATCTCGAGAATCCACGTACGTTCGACATAGTCAGCGAGCGTTCAGAGGTTGTACGACCAGCCCCAGGAACACCTGACGATCGCAAAAACTCCAATGGCACTGCGATCGGGCCCAGAAAAGCTCTGGCAACGAATGCCATCTTGCAGGAGAAATTGTCGTGGTACATGGATACTATCGAAGTGCATCTCATTTCTGCCATCTCGACAGCATCCTCTTCATTCTTTGCAGCTCTCGGTTCGTTGCGAGAACTCCATTCCGAGGCCGCGGATTCTGTGGCGAGGATCAAAGAATTACGTGAAGAATTGGAGGCTCTGGATAAGGAGATGGCACTGGGAGGCTTGGATATCGTCAATAAACGAAGAAGAAGAGAGAATCTGAAGCAGCTGGGAGATGCTGTCCGTCAATTAAAGTCGATTGTCGAGGCAGTAGGCAAGTGTGAAACATTCGTTGACGGTGACGAGGTGGAGAGAGCCCTTGATGCGATGGATGCACTTGAGAAGCTCATACATGGCGAGCAAACAGATGGAGATGCGAAAGTACTGGATATTCCTCGACAAGAGCATATTTGCGATCTTTCAGGCGCAACGGCGTTACAAGGAGTCGGCAATGGTCTCATCGTCCTACGTTTCCGTATCGGAAAGATATTTGAATCAAGGTTTATACAAGCATTACTGGGAGATCTACAACGGCACATTGCGACCACATCCGTCGAGGATACGTTGCAAAGATGGAGTAGCGCTTCACAACGAGCCCGAGGTGGCCATAGTCGCGAAAAGTCGATGTTTCTACTCGAACCATCTTATCTCGCGACGGATGACGAGTTTCGCTCTGAGCTTCTATCCAATCTCAACGGCTTATATCGGGCTGATCACGCATCTCCAGCTACAGCGGCGTATCGTGATGCTGTTTTGCACGAAATCAAATTCATTATCAAAAGGCCATTGCCGAGTTCGAATGACGATGATACGGACTCTGTCATGTCAATGTCTACTGCTGGAGGCACAAGGCAACGCAGTCAGCAAGAGAAATCAACGATCCTGGCTCGCAATCTCCGCAATTTAGATCCTGCGACGGCCGAGGAAACTCTTGTGAAGATATATATCGGTGTGGGAGAGGCGTTGAGGAGGCTTGGCACTCAAGTGAAGGTTCTGCTGGATGTTACAAGTACTCTAGATGGCTCCTCACCTGGGTCACCAGCTTCGATCGGACCACGATCACCACCTCGGACTCCGAACATTGGCTCCATTGAGGGTCGGGTCAGCAGCGACAGAGCGAGGGACGAGCGAAAAGAGCCATCGCGGCAAATCCAGGAGGAATTGCATCAAGCTCTTGACATGTCTAACCTGCTCGGGCAGGCCGTCGATATTGCACAGAACCAAATTGTCAAGGTACTGAGAGTACGGACAGACCAGAGTGTTCGGCAAAAGCCAACGCGATTTCTGAGATACTTCACACTCAATCTCCTGTTCGCGAACGAATGCGAAGCTGTCTCCGGCCGCAGCGGAACCGCCTTGAAGAATGTCGTCAACAGTCAGATCAAGGAGTTCATCCAACTCCTCGGAAACTCCCAACAACAAGAATTAGCAAAAGGCATGGATGCAGACCTCTGGGCCGCGAAAGACTTCACCGAGAGCGACGAGGTCCGCCTATCCCGCATCCTCGAGGGCAGCGACCGCGACCCCGAAGCCTGGAACATCGGCAGCAAAGTCTGGCTCCCCTACGACGAGTCGTACGACTCCACCCTCAGGAACGGCACGAACGGAAACGATCCCGAGACCACCCAATCCGCCAGCTCGCGCGAGAAGACGCGCCCCGCAACCATTGAATCCGAATCCTTCATCCTCCCCTTCTCCGCCATCCTCTGCCTCCGCGGCCTCGAGCCCTTCATGGAGCTCATCACCGGTATCCCCTCGCTCACCGCCGACATCTCCGCGCTCCTGCTCTCCTACCTCCAGCTCTTCAACAGCCGCTGCACGCAGCTCATCCTCGGGGCGGGCGCGACCAAGATCGCCGGGCTGAAGAACATTCTGGCCAAGCACCTTGCGCTGGCGTCGCGCGCGCTCTCCTTCGTCGCCGCCCTCGTCCCGTACATCCGCGAGTTCGTGCGGCGCCACGTGGCGCCCGGCCCCGCGGCGTCGGCCCTCATGGGCGAGTTCGACAAGGTGCGGCGCGTGTACCAGGAGCACCAGGAGAACATCTCCGAGAAGCTGGTGGAGATCATGAGCGGCCGCGCGACGACCAGCATCAAGGCCATGAAGGCGATCGTGTGGGACGAGCCGAGCGACAGGCAGGTCAGCGCGTACATGGAGACGCTGACGAAGGAGACGGCGACCCTGCATCGCGTGCTGGGCAGGCACCTGCCCGAGGGGACGGTGCTGGGCATCATGCAGCCGGTGTTTGCGAGCTACAGGGAGCAGCTCGGGGCGGCCTTTCGGGAGGCGAGGGTGGAGACGGAGGCGGGCAAGGAGAGGTATGTCGTTCCCGTTTCTCATTTTTGTCATCACTTCCCCTGCAATACTAACGCCTCCTTCCCTCCCACAGAATGCTCCGCGATGCCGACCACTTCGCCCTCAAGACCGCCCGCATCGACGGCGCGGGCGACGTCGGAGAGACCATCCTCGCCATCGCACGTGACAGGAAACTGCCCGTCAAAGAGCCGCCCCCGCCGTCTCCGCCGGCCGAGCCCGTCCAGGAAGAGCCCGCCACGAACCAGGCGCCGCTGCCCGATTCCCCGTTACCGCCTGCGACGGAAGAGAATGGAGCAGAAGGGGAAGGAGGTGGAGAAGGGGATGGGGAGGGCGGATGAGAAGAAGAAGACGAATGGGACGACGTTGACGAGGGGTTATGGCCTGAGGCGGAGGAAAAGGAGTGGGTGAAGGAATGATGGGGTGGAGATGAGGTGAGATGAGATAAATATAATACTTGGACTTCTTGTGTAGATACCACGGTTGATGATATGTATCGGCTACGAACGGGAAATAGAAGGGATGCATTTGTCAGATCAGGCTTCACAATCATGATGTACTTCTCGGAGCGTAGATCAATAGGCATCAGCTCAATGTTTTCATGTTCAAAGAAATCGTTACATTGAAGTGTTCTTGTAATCTTTATGCAGCCATCCGCTGGCTATAGCTTGTTTTGTTACAGAAATGAGCGACTGCGGTTGTAGGATGTATCTGGACAATATTCCGAGCAAATGAAGCAAGTTTCCGTCTCACATCGATGTTACTTTGATTCTTCGATGTTGGCTCTCATGCCGAGATAGACGTCTGTAAGCATTGGATGACATATCATAAACTTTTCGCGGCCATAAGCCTGCCATTCCCACCTGTCTTAAAAAACTCCAAACCACTGACTGTACTTTTTGGGATGATGGCATAAAGCTTGTGATTACAAGAACATTGCAGCGATGCCACCAACCATGATAGCACCAACTCTCAAGTTGACCTTCTCAGCAGCTCCGGTGAAGGTAGGCGAACTTAGGCTCGTAATACTTGGGATGCTGATGGTTGAAGTTACTCTGGATGGAGTAACAGTTGGAAGAGTCGTCACCGACGGTGTGACAGTTGGAAGACGAATTATCGGTGGTGTGACAGTAGTGTCAAATGATGAATCTGGTGGATTGGTGACCACTGAAGAAGTGGTGATCGAGGCACTTATGGTTACCTTTGGCGGTAACAAGGTTGGTGGAAGCGTAAAATTCAAGAACGGCGGAGCCAACTCTGGAATGGAGCTCGCAGAGACGGTGGTTGACACAGATGGCTGGATTGTGAAAATCGATCCGGTGGGCTTGCAATGGCAGTCTGTCAAAAGTCAATTATTGGCCGCACATATTTTCAGAGTCGATGCTCTTACCAGGGATTGTCAATGTGGTAGGTCCAGTGATGGTGTAGATGCCCGCGCCGAGAGTGGTGAAGTTCAGAGATCTGCACTGCTATAGAATTATGTCAGTCACTTATCATCTTCATCGATTCTGGGAGGACTGAAGCAACTCACAGTCGGCCACACACCAGTCGGCCACACACCAGTCGGCCACACACCAGTTGGCCGCACAAAAGTTGGCCGCACGCTGGCCCACAGATGGGTGGTTCTCGTCTCATACACAGTGTAGGTCGCGTTGGGAAACAACTGCGCCCCGACGATGGTCAACAGCCCGAAGGCAGAGATGAGAATTTGAAAGGCCTTCATTCTGACAAGAGGGCACAAAGAGTATATGGATAGTGACAGTGGAGGAAGTTGGGATTCGATGAGTTGAATGTGAGTGAGTGTGTCTATGGCGGATGAACGAGTGAGGCAGGATAGTTTTAGGGTGTAGGAGGAGAAGAAGGAAAAGAGAAGAGGGGAAATTCACAAAGTGAAGTCAAGGCCTTATACAGTTGTACCTTGGAAGGAAAGGCTCGGGTAAAGGCCCAGGTCAGGAAAGGGGTCAGGAAGAGAAACAGGAAGGTACGCGTGAAGTGAAGCGAAGCGATGTCGAGTTCTCCTTTTTCTCCTCCTCCTCCTCCTTCTTCTTCTTCTCTCTCCTTGTTGTTCTAGGCCAGTGGCAGTATACTGTATAATAAGTATAGGTATAGGTATCATTGCCTTATCCAGATGTGCTTGATCTACCTACCTGAGTATGCCTAGGTATCCATCCATAGGTATCCAGAGATCGGAGTGCAAAAGCCTGAGACGAGACACTGGCAGTCTGGCAACGCCACATGGAAAGAGCATACCTATCTACTCTTTCAGTCGACAACTCTGAGTAATAGACTCTCGAAATGGGAGCACGAATTACAGGCCCTGCGTCTCCTCAAATGGGCATCAGTCCCCGCGAACCAGGAAGCAGGAGAGAGAAGATGGAAATTTAGAGCTGGAATGAGACTGGAAGACTGATGACCAGTTGCTCGTTGATAGGTACTCTCCTAAACTGCCATGAGAGTCTCGCTGGGCAAGGAAAGGCTACCAGGCAGTCTCAGGAGTCCCATTAGAAGATGCTCATAAAAGATGTTTACTACAGAAATTTCTCTTGCTTCACCCCCGTTCAAAGAAGTATAGAGAAATGTCACGAATTGTGAAGTACTAGAAGCAGCACAGCTGGCTAACGATGGTGGAAACGAAAACAAAACTCTTGAGAAGTCATTGGAACAGAGCTTTGTTCAAACCCAACAGTGAGTAATGAGGGCTCTTCTATGTTTCTCGTCCACGATTCCGACTCACTACTATCAATCCCAGAAACCATCGGACAAGTCCGATCGTTGTCTGATGGGCATTGCCGCATCATTGTGCTATTCCCGTGATTCAATCGACTCTATGCCTGTCATACAGTGGAGGGCAGGCATCCCCCCCCTGAGCCTCGGTGTCTTGATATCCTTAACAGGTGCTTTCAAGACCCGGAAGAATGCTGTTCATATTGGTCGTTGGAGAATCATCGATGTCAATTTAGACATTGACAACTTTTGGCCACGTCACGTGAACCAACTCTACTTCCACTCTCTCCTCTCAGTCTCGATTCCACCGTTTCCGTCCAATCAATGGCGAATATCGACTGTCCAAATCAGCATAACTTGCGACAACGAATTGGGTTGAGGGCCGAAGCTTCTAAGAGAAATAATTGACGACATTGAGCGTGAGCTGCGATTCTAAGAGGATGTGGTTCTTCTTCGTCTTGCATTGAGCAGTGAGCAGTGGGCACTGAGCAGCGAGACTCTGAGGAGGCTGTGTCGTGACTCGTCATCATTCGGCTATGCTCCAGGACATCATTCATCTCAACCACTCGCACGTCGAGGATATCCACAACAGTCCTCATATCCTCATAGCCAGGCAAGCAAAACTTCCGAATCCCACTGTAGGATCCTGGATAACGGCAGATGAGATATCACGACAATAACAAACAGCGAAGGAAGATCTATTCTATTTTTGAAGTGCTCCGATGCAACCCGAATAAACACAATCCAACCAAATCCGGCGAAACATACTCTGTCCGGAGACGAGATACACGCTGTTACCACGGTATGCTTCGTGTCTCAGGATTTATTTAGATGATGCACTGCGAACTGAACTTGTCGAAGCGGAATGCGGCTTCGGGAGAAGAGGTCTGATGCAGATCATGATTGGTGAAAGTCTAGACTCTTCTTCACGTGGCACGATGCATGTGCTGTGCGTGTGGTTACTTTATTTAGCCTTTGTCAGCATGATGGATCTATGAGATGGATGGCACCACACGAGAACAAAAAAAAAAAAAAAAAAAAAAAGGCACCCCTACAACCCTTCCACCCCCCCCCCCCCCCCTCCCTTTTTTTCTTTACACAACCACTGGCTTGCAGAGTCCGGGCTG
>Ga0123337_10001145_pt1 | contig 35815 bp, 35 predicted proteins | sample frozenSSSSmetaG_FD_89792 | JGI IMG/M metagenome (GOLD analysis project Ga0123337, IMG submission 89792) | Glacier valley bacterial and archeal communities from Borup Fiord, Nunavut, Canada, to study Microbial Dark Matter (Phase II) -... | ecosystem: Environmental > Aquatic > Freshwater > Ice >...
ATCCTCCACCGTATCGCCGGTTGTGCGCTCGCGCTCGCCCTGCTCGTAACCACCGCGTGTTCGAAAGTAACCGACGGCAGCGAGGCGACGAGGGGTCGTCATCCCTGGACGATTCCGGATGTCGTGCGGATCGGCTACTCCGATGAACCCGATTCGTTAAACGAACTCTTCTCGCACACCGCCGCCACCGACGAAGTCGCCAACATGCTCTTCGCACCGATCTTTCGACTCGATCCCAAAGGCGAGCTCGTCCCCGAAATGGCGACCGTCGTGCCGACCTACCAAAACGGCGGGATCAGCAAAGACAACAAGACGATCACGCTGCACCTGCGCCATGGTATGCAGTGGGCCGATGGGGCGCCGCTCGATGGACGCGACGTACGCTTCACGTGGCGCGCCGCCATGAACCCCAAAAACAATACCAAGCTGCGCATCTACTGGCAAAACATCGCAGCGATGGACCTGCCCGACAACGATACGGTCGTCATCCACCTGAGCGAAGTAAACTCCGGCATTATCTACGGTCTCTTCGCCGGCGCCGGCGGCGCGGCGTACCCACCACTGCCCGAACATCTGTTGGGAAAGCTGCCGGATCTCAACCACGCGGCTTTCAACGCGATGCCGCTTTCGAGCGGACCGTTCGTGCTCAAGGCGTGGAATCACGGCTCGACGCTCGAACTCGTCGCAAACGAAAAGTATTGGCGCGGTCCGCCGAAACTCAAGCGCATCACCTGGAAAGTCGTGCCCAACGCCGACACCTTGCTCGCGCAACTCCGCACGCACGAGATCGACGTCTACGATGGCATCAACGAGATCCAGATACCCGAGCTTGCAAACCTGGAGGGAATCGCCTCCGGCAAACGCTTGATCGGCAACTGGCGGCACTTGATGTTCAACGTGCGCAAGCCGGGTCTCGACGACCAGCGCGTACGGCTTGCCATCGCCGAGTCCGTCGATTGGAAGCACATCAACGACACGATCTATCACGGCTACAATCAACTCGCATCGAGCGACATCATGCCGACTTCATGGGCGGCGCCCACGATTCCACGCTATCGCTTCGATCCCGTCGACGCGCGCCGACTGCTCGATGCGGCGGGCTGGACGATGGGCGCAAACGGCGTCCGCGCGAAGAACGGCGTGCCGCTGCACTTCACGATTTCGACGGGGACGAATCGCCAAGCGAACATCCAAGCCGAAGTGCAGATGCAACAGCTCATCAAAGCTGTCGGGATCGAGCTTACGATCAAGAACTACCCGGTCAGCTTTCTCTTCGCGCAGCAAGGGCCGCTCTATTCGGGCGCATTCGACATGTCGTGGACGATCGATACGAACGGCGCCGAACCCGATAACGAAGGCAGCTGGAGCGGCAAGATGATTCCGCCGCACGGCACGAACACGAGCTTCCTGAACGATCCGGAGCTTACGCGCCTCGCGCACGCCGCAACGCTCACCTTCGACCGCGCGAAGCGCAAAGCGCTCTACCAACAAGAAGAAGAGCGCATCCATGCGCTAGTACCTGCGGTCTTTCTCTATTGGGAAAATGCGTATACCGCGTACAACAGCGACCTCAAAGGGTTACGACTTGCATCGTATCTCTCCACACTGTGTTGGAATTCGTACGAATGGACGATCTGAGTTTGGCGAGGCCTGCGCGTGACCGAACGCCCGGGAGTGCCGACCTTTTCGCGTTCGCGCGACCGTGATTACCTTGCTCACTCCGGTTGTTTCGCCGATTGTTTTGCGGACCTCACCGGCTAAGGTCGCCGTCGTCTCGTGGAGTGCTTTCGAGCAGACCTATGCGCTCGATCTTCGGGCGCATTTTACCGATGGGACGGTATCGGAATGGCTGCCGTATGCCAGCTCTGCGGATGGCGCTCGGCGCTCGTATAGCGCGAGCGGCGAGCGCGTTCGCATCGACGTCGACGTGCTCACGGCGACGCACGCGTTTCGCGCGATTGAAGTTCGCTTCGTAGGCGAATTCGACGCGCTTGCGCTCGCGACGCCCGAACACGCGCGCCATCCGCTTACCGTCTCGACACGGGAGCCGATCGAACTCGAGGTCCCGCTGCGCTCGCAATATCTCGCAGAATACCCGGACAAACGTGGGTGGTGTTCACCAACCTCGCTTGCGATGTTGCTTGCCTATCACCGCGTTGCGGACGAAGCCGTACCGCACCTCGCCGCTCGCGTCTTCGATACGGCGTACGACGGCACGGGAAATTGGACGTTCAACCTCGCCCACGCGGGTGGCCTCGGCTTACGCGGCGCCGTCGTGTATTTGCGCGATTTCGCGCACGCGCGATCGTTTTTGGACGCCGGTTTGCCGCTGGCGCTTTCCTACTGCTGGCAAGCAAACGAACTTCCCGGCGCGCCGCTCGAACGGTCTGCCGGACACATCGCCGTTTTGCGCGGATTCGATGCGAACGACGATCCGATTCTCAACGATCCCGCGCAGCCGGCCGTGCGCGTCGTCTATCCGCGTGCGGCACTCGAAGCCGTCTGGCTACGCGGCGGCGGCGTCGCCTACGCCGTCGCGCCGCGTACGCGAACGAGCGAACTCGTGGCGCTCGCGAACGCATGAGCGAACAACCCGCCGATCGTCTAACACGCAACGATGCCTTGCGCGATGTGCCGTTGCACGTGGTGCTCGTCGAGCCGTTGATTCCGCCGAACACCGGCAACGTCGCACGACTGTGCGCGGCAACGGGCTGCGCGCTGCATCTCATCGAGCCGCTCGGGTTTTCGATCGATGACCGCGCCCTCAAACGCGCCGGGCTCGACTACTGGCATCAAATCGACGTCGTCGTCCACTCGTCGCTCGCGGCGTTTCTCGCCGCGTATGCGCCCAGTCGCTGCTGGTTTGTGGAGACGACCGCGACACGTTCCTATCACGGCGCGCCGTACGCACGCGGCGATGCAATCGTCTTTGGAAAAGAGACGGCCGGTCTGCCCGCGGATCTCATCGCCGCCTATCCCGATCGGGCGCTGCGCATTCCGATGCGCGCGGGAAGCGTCCGCAGCATCAACCTCTCGACATCCGTCGGCGTCGTCGTGTATGACGCGCTTGCGACGCTCGGGTTTCCCGGCCTCACGTGATCCTGCGCGACGCGGTCAATCGACTCGATATCGGCGCCGCCCCGGTGGGGTACCCAAACGATCCCTTCGCCTTCATCCTCTACGAAAATGCCGGCTATCTCATCGATGACGAACGACGCGCCGCGCTCTTGCACCGCTTAATCGCGCTCGCACCGACGGCGGCTGCGTTACGCGATACCCCGCGAGCAAAGCTGCTTGCAATCGCGCGCGAAGGCGGCATGCATCCGGAAACACGCGTCGACCGCTGGTACGAAACGGCGCGCATCACGCTCGATGAGGCGCGCGGCGATCTTCTCGGTACCCTGCGCACGCTCGATCCCCTCAAGCGACGATCGCTGCTCGGTTCGTATCCCACGATCGGCGATCCCGAAGCCGATCAAATCGTGTTGTTTTGCGGCATCGCGCCGGAACCCAGCGGTGATTCCAACGTGTTGCGTGTACTCGAACGGCTGCAATTGATTCCGGTGATCGCCTATCCGCAACAGTATCGCCTCGCGCGCGAACTTCAGCGCGCCGCATACGGCACCGATGGTGCGGCGCTGCGCCGTGCATACAACGTTTTGCGGGCTCACGGCAAGAACGTCTGTCGTCGCGCATTGCCGGATCGCGAACACTGCCCGATCGCCGCGTCATGCGCAGGCACGCTCACGAGCATGGGCCTTGCGTAAGGTTAGGAGGCGAGCATCGCGCGCTGCGCGCGCCGTGAGACGAGCGCAAGCACGATCGCAAGCACACCGGACAGAGCAATAAGTCCGACATTCGCCCACATCGTCGCCGTCAAACCCGCGCGGTCGCCGAGGCGTCCGAGCAGCGGCGCGGCGGCGCCACCGAGACTGATCGCAAGGCCGAGCGAAACGCCCGCAGCGATTCCCAAGTGATTGGGGAGATACTCTTGTCCGAGCACGACGAACGCCGTTTGCGAGGGAATGAACAGCAGCCCGACGACACCGGCGAGCACGATCGATGCGCTGATGGCAAACGGTCCGCCGCCGGCGGTAAAGAAGATAAAGATCGCAAGCAGCGGCGCCGCTGAAAACATCGAGATGAGCAACACCGGGATGCGCCCGATTCGATCGGCGACGCGGCCGCCGATGATCGTTCCGACCGCCCCCGCGACGAGCAGCGCCGCCAGCGCACCGTTCGCCTGGGGAACGCTTGCATGCACGATGCGAATGGCATAGAGCGGTACGAACGTCACGATGCCGACGAATGCAATCGAACGAACGATCACAAAGGTCGTAAGGAGTGCGAAGGGGCCCCAGCGATCTTCTCCGACGCCTGCCCTTTTCGTGCGTCTCGCCGGAACGAACGTTCGCATGCGCGGCAGTTCGACGAAGAGCACGATCGTCCAAATCGCAGCGGGAACGAGCGCGAAGAGCGTTCCCGATGGGCCGAAGGCGAGCAACAGCGGCGTCGCAACGATCGGGCCAAGCGCGAAACCGACGTTCCCGCCGACGGCAAAGAAACTCATGCCGGTTGCTTTTTTATCGCCCGAGACGTAATTCGCGTAGCGCGCGGCCTCGGGATGAAACGCCGCAACGCCGATTCCGCTGATCGTCACGACGACGATGATGCCGAGATACGACGGCATGACGCCCGCGACCGAGACACCCGCCGCGGCGAAAAGCATGCCGATCGGAATCAGCCAAGGCAAAGAACGACGATCGGCAAGATACCCGATCACCGGCTGCACGACCGACGATGCAACGCTCGCCGCGAGCATCAAAAATGCCGCCTTCTCATTGGTAAAACCACGCTGCAGCACGAGAAACGGCAGGAGCGCGGGCAGAAAACTCTGATTGATATCGTCGAAGACATGCGCGAGCGAGAGGACGGTCATGCCGCGCCGATCGATACCGTTCATCGTGCCGTTCTTCCAACCAAGCTCGGCGGCTTTCCCGCTTCTCAAGCAAGCAGACACGCATCGACGCCCTCTCGCTCATCGACCACGATCTTGCCGCGTGCACGCGCTGCCCGGAATTGCGCGCATACACCGCAGAAATCGCGCGCGTTCGCAAGCGTGCTTTTCGCGACGCGGCGTACCACGGAGCCCCGGTGCCCGGGTTTGGCGATCCGCATGCCCGCGTGCTGCTCGTCGGGCTTGCGCCCGGCGCACATGGATCGAATCGCACCGGGCGCATGTTCACGGGCGATGGTTCGGGCGAATGGCTCTATCGCGCGCTACATCGCGCCGGTTTTGCATCATCGCCAAAGGCCGTGTCCCGTGACGATGGGTTAGTCTTGCACGATGCGTATATTACCGCGGCTCTCCGCTGCGCGCCGCCGGGCAACAAACCGACGCCGGCACAAAAGAAAAATTGCTTCCCCTATTTGCTACGCGAATTTGCATTGCTGAACCACGTTTCGGTGATCGTTAGCTTGGGAAAAATCGGCGATGATACGGTCGTTTCGTTGCTCCGATCCATCGGGGCAATGGCCGTATCACCCGTGGGCCGTTTCGGTCACGGTGCGGAGTCGCGGTTTCTTCTGCCTGATGGTCGTACGATCGCGCGTCTTGCCTCATACCACCCATCGCGACAGAACACGAACACCGGCGTTCTTACCGAGCGTATGCTCGACGACATTTTTCTCCGTGCGAGTGAGCTCCGCCACGGTTAACTTGTTTTCGCGCTGGGTAGACTTCGTGACGATCATGAAACAGCAGTTCGACGACAAAGACTACTCCGCGTTCCTCGTCTACGCCGCCCGGGAGCGAAGCCTCGATGCATCGCTGCGCGCCGCCAGCAAGTTCGCCCGCAGCGACGAACATCGCAAGTCGATCGACGCGCTTCGCGAGCTCAACAAGAAGATGCTCTTTCGCGAGACGCGCAAACAGAGCTGGGGCTAACCGCCCGCTAGGATGCCGACGGCGCCGCCGCCTGCGGTGCTTTGATCGTGAGTCCGAGATCGCGCAAGGCGACCGAAGGCACGGAGCTCGGCGCATCCATCATCACATCGCGACCCATCTGATTCTTCGGGAACGCGATGACGTCGCGAATGCTGGTCTCGCCGCATGCGAGCATCGCAATGCGGTCGAGGCCCAGCGCCATTCCACCGTGCGGGGGTGCGCCGAACTCGAGCGCATCCATGAAGAAGCCGAAGCGGTCCGCAATCTCTTCATCGGTGAGTCCGAGCATACGGAAGATCTTGCGTTGAAACTCCGGTTTGTGAATGCGGATCGAGCCCGATCCGAGTTCGTATCCGTTGAGCACCAGATCGTAATGCTGGGCGCGCATCGCAAGTAAATCGCCATCGATGAGATCCCACTGCCCGGGACCGGGCGCCGTGAACGGATGGTGAGATGAGGCGATCTCGCCCGTCTCGGGATCTTTCTCGAAGAGCGGAAAATTCAGCACCCAACAAAACGCGAATTTCGTCGCATCGGTCAAGCCGAGGCGTTCGCCGATCGCCGATCGCAGACGACCGGCGACGTTCGTTGCCGCATCTTTTTTGTCCGCGATGATGAGCAGCGCATCGCCCGTCTCGGCTCCAGCGAGATTCTGAATTGCGGTCACGACATCATCGGAGAGCAGCTTCTGAATCGATGACTTCCAGCCGTCGGCCGCAAGCGAGAGCCAAATGAGCCCGCCCGCGCCGAAGCTCTTCGCACGTTCGGTCAGTTCGTCGAAGTCGCGTCGCGAGAGCGACGCGCCGCCGGGATAGCGCACCGCTGCAATGCGACTTGCGTCGCTCGCGGCGTGCGGCGCGAGAAACTTGATTTCGGTATTGGCGAATGCCGGTGCGACATCGGCAAGTTCGAGTCCGAAGCGCATGTCCGGCTTGTCGTTGCCGAAGCGACGCATCGCCTCGGCGTGCGAGAGACGCAGGATCGGCTGCGCGATTTCGATGCCGAGCGCCTGTTTCCAAACGCGCGCGACGCAACCTTCCATCATCTGCAGCACGTCTTCTTCTTCGACGAAGGTCATCTCGACGTCGAGCTGGGTGAATTCCGGTTGCCGATCGGCGCGCGGATCTTCATCGCGGAAGCAGCGTGCGATTTGCATGTAGCGGCCGAGTCCGCCGATCATCAATATCTGTTTTAAGAGTTGCGGCGACTGCGGTAACGCGTAGAAGTTGCCCGGGTAGATGCGGCTGGGCACGAGGTAGTCGCGCGCGCCTTCGGGGGTAGACTTGATGAGGACAGGCGTTTCGATTTCCAGAAAATCGCGCTCGTCGAAGTAGTCGCGCATGGCTTTGGTGATCTTGTGACGCACCGTGAGATTGTGCTGCATGCGCGTGCGGCGAAGATCGAGATACCGATAGCGCAGACGGATCGACTCGTCGACATCGTCGTCGTTGGCAACGACGAACGGCGGCGTTTGCGAACGGTTCAGAATCTCGAGCGTCTCGACGCCCACTTCGACGTCGCCCGTGCCGAGCTTCGGATTCGTCGTTCCGGCCGGACGCGCGCGCACGACGCCGATCGCCCCCACGACGTCTTCCGGGCGCAGCGTTTCCGCGATTGCAAACGTCGCCGCATTTTGCGGATCGAACGTGAGTTGCGTGATTCCGTCACGGTCGCGCACGTCGATGAAGATCAATCCACCGTGATCGCGACGGCGATTGACCCACCCGCGAATATCGATCGTGCTCTGCACGTCGGATGCGCGCAGCGCGCCGCAAGAAACACGTTTAGTCACGAAGGGCTGCCTTTACACCGGTGAGGTAGTGGTACTGGAAAGAAAGCGCGCGCGGGAGGCCGCCACCCGGCGCACCGCGTTCGATCCACGCCTTGAGCGGCGCGGTACGATCGACGACGCCGTGAAGCGCGAGCGAGAGCGACGTCATTCCGAGCTTGGCTTTCACACCGAAGGTCGGGTGTTTGCGCCAGAAGCGCACCGTCGATCGACCGGCAAGCTCCATGCGGCCCTGCTGTTCGTCGTACGGAACGGGATGCCAATGATAGTTCACCGCTTCGCGTGCGTACTCGATCGGCAGCCCGGCGGCGCGAATGCGATAACCGAGCTCCAGGTCCTCGTGACCGTAGCCGGTGAAATCGACATCGAAACGACCGAGCCGATTGAGATCGCTCCGCTGCGCCGATGCATTCCCCGTCATGAAGTACAGCCAATCCAAATGCTTGCGTGAGGCCGGGTGCAGCGAACCGCGCAATTCGGGCTTGCTCTTTTTGCGCAGGTAATCATCGTAGGAATCGACTTGCACTTCCCAGCCGACGACGGCTTTGGATTTGCCGTCGGCGTGGCGTGCGAGATGACGCGAAAGCAAATCGGGCGCTGCGATGATGTCGGCATCGGTAAAGAGCACGAGTGGCGCGCGAGCCGCCTCGATTCCGGAATTGCGGGCCATGGCGCGGCCGGTCCACGGACCCGGCGCGTGGCGCACCATCGGATACTCGCGCGCGATTGCCGCGAGATACTCCGCCGTGCCGTCGTCTGAATTCGAATCGGCGACGATCACCTCGAAGTTCATCGGCCCAAGATCCTGCGCGCAGAGCGCGGGTATGACGTACCGCAACCGCTCGAGCCGGTTGTAGGTGGGGATGACGACGGAAATTTTCAAATCATTCATAACAGCGTTCGAACCGCAGCGACGATTTCGGCGCGCGATGCCGCCAAGGCATCCGGCGCATCGGTGCGCGGTTTGCGCAGGACGGCGTTCGGCACCCGATACGGCGACCATTCTTGCGAGTTGAGCCGAAAGTAGCGATATTCGAAAAGGACGACCGTCGGCCGACCCATCGCGCTTGCGACATGCGTCGCACCCGTATCGACCGTGAGCACCACGGCCGCCCGTTCGAGTGCGGCCGCCCATTCGAGAAACGCGAGATTCCCGACGACCCGGTCGGCGAGCCCCGCATCGCTGATCGCAAGCGCGAGCGCCCGGCCGTCCTCAGCATACGTCGCCACCAGCGGCCGTCCGAGGGTCCGCAGTTCGCGGAAGAGTTCGAGCGTGCTCGCAATCGTGCTGCCGGTTTCCATCCAGCGCTTCCCGAGCTGCACGGTGATCGAGCCTGCCGGTAAGCCGTCGGCGTACGCGCGTTCCTTCGGCCCGACCGGCACGACGAGTTCGCGCGAGAGTTCGCGCGCGCCGACGGCTTGGGCGAGTGCGAGTACTTGATCGACTTCGTGAGGCACCTTGACGCTCGGGTCGCGGTCGCAACGTTCGGGATCCGCTTCCGACACGAGTAAATCCGTCAGCCAGCGGCGAGCGGTCACCCGCATGAGATACCGGCGCGCGTAGGTGTATCCGACGCGTCGCGGCGCGCGCGTCGCAGCCGCAATCCGCATATCGATCTCGCGCGGCGCGAGTGCGATTGCAAGATCGACCTCGCCGACAAAACGTCGGCCGAAAATTTCCGGCGAGATCTCCGAGGGCAGATTTACGATCGCATCGATATCGGGATTACGATCGAGGACGACGCTGTTGTAGCGCGATGCGACCATCGTGATGTGGGCGCCTGGAAACGTGCGCCGGATCGTCGCGATCGTCGGCGTCGTCAAGATCAGATCGCCGACCCGATCGGTGCGCGAGAGCAGGATGCGCATCAGCGCGGACGTTTCGTGCGTTCGAGTTCGTCGTAATACGCATCCGCGGCAATCGCTTGCGCGGCGACCAACTGGGGGAGCGAGAGCCGTCGGTCCGCGGTAGCATCGTTGCCGACGAGCGAGAGCAGTCGCTCGGCGAGACCAACGTTGTGCAGCAGCCGAAAGAGGGTACGTTGCGGCGCGGTGTCGCCGATTGCCAAATGCACGCGCCAATGCGGATGACGATCCGCCAGCTGAACGGCCGTGCGCGCCTGCGCGCGCGCCTGCCGAACCATTCCCGCGACGCTCGTTCCGACCGGTCGCGGCTTGAAATGAAATGCCAGCGCGTGCTTATTGAACACGCCTTTGGTGCCGATCGCCCGCAGCCGCATGCCGAGTTCGATATCTTCCCAGCCGTACTCGGTGAACGATTCATCGAAGAACGTGCCGACCAGGTCCAAGCGCGAGCGCCGCACGGACACGTTGCTCGTCCAAAAGTAATTGCCGCTATAGTTTGCGGGTGTCCAAATCGGCGGCGGCAACACATCGAAGTTCTCCGTGTTGATCACCGCACCGCGCACGATGACATCACCGTGAACGTCATCCGAACGCATATGCTCGGCGACGAGCGTCGGCGTCGGCAACACGTCATCATCGGTGAAGATGATGCGCTCGCCGCGCGACTGACGGATGCCCGCATTGCGCCCTTTGGCAAGTCCGCTATTGGCTTGATCGATCACCGTGAAGGCGCACGTCGCGCGGGCGCGGGCACGCTCGATCACCGCGGGCGTATCGTCGGGCGAACCATCGTTCACGAGGACGACTTCGTACGCGTCGCTTGGGGCCGTCTGCTCGAAACACGCATCGAGCACGCGCCCGAGCAGATGGGCGCGCTTGTACGTGCAGAGTTGAATCGTCAGGCGCATATCAGGAGAGACGAACGCCGTTTGCAACCGGCTGATCCGGCGCGACCAACACGACCGCTCCGGCATCGTCGGCGAAGCCGAGCACCAACACCTGCGATTCGAATCCGGCGATGCGCTTGGGGGCGACGTTGACCACCGCGCAAATGCGCTTGCCGGTCAGGGATTCCGGCGTATAAATAACGGTGAGCTGCGCGCTCGACCATTTCTTGCCGAAGGTCGGTCCGAAATCAATTTCGAGTTTGATCGCCGGCTTACGCGCACCGGCCAACGGCTCGGCGCGCAGCACCGTTCCGACACGAATGTCGATCTCGGCGAATGCGGCGTACTCGATCGTTTTCACGAGGGATCGTCTTCGCTCAGGGCCACATGCAACCCGTCGAGCGCGTGCAGAACGCCCGCAACATCGAGTTCGCGCACGCAGGGAAAATCGGGACAGGTCTCCTTGCGATGCTCGGGCGGGCACGGATAGATGGCTCGCACGACGGCGGTCTGCGGGCCGAGCGGCGCCCAGCGGTCGGGCTCATCGGATTGGAGTGCGAAAATGCCGACCGTCGGCACACCCATAGCGGCGGCAAGATGCATCGGCCCTGAATCCATCGCGACGACGAATCGCGCGTCGCGCGCGAGCGCCGCGAATGCGCCGATTCCCGTCGTCCCCGCAATCGAGGTCGCTCGTCCGTCGGCGGCGATACGCGCGGCGATGCTGAGGTCGTTCACGCTGCCGCTCACCAAAATCGGCACGCCGTAGCGATCGCCGAGCGATTGTGCGAGTGCCGAGAGACCGCTCGTCGGCCAGCGTTCGCTTGCATGCGAGAGGCCGCGTGTCGGATGCAACAGCCCATACGCGGCGGGTGCTCCGGCCGAGGCGTGAATCGCGCGCGCTTGGGCTTCGTCGGCTTGCGTCGGAACGAACGTCGGTGTCGCATCGGCAAGATCGCAGTCGAGGACGCGTACGTAGTCGAGCAAGATTTGCGTCCAATGCGTCGTTCGATCGCCGGATTCACTGCGCAGCGGTACGCGATGCGTAAAGAGCGGCGAATACAAGCGCCGCGCTTGTCCGACGCGGATTGGAATTGCCGATGCAAACGGAATCGTCGCGGTATGCAGCGTCGCCCAGGTGACGACGGCGGCATCGTAGTGTTGATCGCGCAACGCTCGGATCACGTTGCGACTCGGCTGCGCGTCTTCGAAGACTTCATCGAAGGCCTCGGTACGTTCTGCCAGCGCCCGGTGCGCGGGCAACACGAGCGCGTCGACCGACTCGTAGCGGGCTCGCAGCGCGCGCGCGAGCGGCGAGGCGAGGAGCGTATCACCGAGGCCGCCGCCGGCTGCAACCAGCAGAGCGCGCATCGCTATGCCGACGCGAGCGCGTCGAGGGCGCCCGTGATTCGCGCGATCGACGCACCGTCGGTTTCATCGGCAAGCGCGTGCAGCGAACGATACGGCGCGATCCACGGACGCCAGCGTCGCACGAGCGCCTCGTACCCCTCGGCCGGAAACCAATCCACGACGGGAACGCCGAGCATGCCCGCCAGATGCGCGGCGCCGCTATCGGGCGTGATAACGGCGCTTGCCGAGGCGATCGCCGCTTTCCATGGCGCGAGCGTAGCGAAACACGCGACCGGGATGTCGCTCGGCAGAGCGCTCGCGCGAATATCGTCGGCCGTTCCCACCAGACGCACGCCGCGTGCGACAAGTCCGCGCACGAGCGTTGCAAACGCGGCATCCGGCATACCCCACGCGCGCCATTTCGGCGAGAGTTGCAGCACCGGCGGTCCCGTGGGCGCCGCGTCATCGCCGACGATCACGGCGCGCAGACGCGCGCGATCGATCGGCGGCGGCTCGCTCACGAGCCCCTCGCCAAGCGTATAAACGATTTCCGCTTCATGTGCGGACTCATCGCCAAGCGACGCACCGCGCCGCACGACGCGCGTGCATTGCGTCCGGACCCACAACGACTTAAGCGGCTTTTGCCACGCGTTCCAAAAACCGATCCGCTGCGGAACGAGCGCGCGGCGTGCGAGCGTATAGGCCTCAGGCTCTTCGGAAACGATCAACGCGGCATCGTACGCGGCGTCGCGCACGCTGCGCGTCACGCGCGCGAGCGAGGCCCCGGTCGATCCGTGTTTCGGCCAGGGAATCCGTTCGAGCACGTGCACCTCTTCAAACGTCTGCGGCGCGAAGATCTCCGCGTTGCGCGTCGAGAGGACGATGCCGAGCGTCTTGCCCGCCGCGCGCAGCGCGGCGACGAGCGGAGCGAGCACGAGCGCGTCACCGATTCCATCGGTGCGCACGATTAGGATCTTATGGGCGTTCAAGCGCGCGCGAGAGTTCGTCGGCATACACGCTATCGAGCAGCAAACCGCGCGCGACGTCCGCGAGCGGCGCGGGCACCTTGGGACTCGTGGCAAGTCCCGCAAGAAACGGCTGCGCGGCCCTCGGCGTGAGCGCTTTCGCCCGACCGAGATTGAGTGCGTAGGCACCGGTTGCGAGTTTTGCGCGGAACGTCGGCGCTTTCCTGACGAACCGTGCGGCCATGCGGGCCTTTTCGATCGTCTTGTGCAGCGCGTTCTCGAGCGTCTCGGTTTGCGGCGGCTTGATGTGCCAGAGGAAGGCATTCCACGCAAAATCGCGTCGCACGTCGAAGGCGCGCAGACGCAGTCCGAGTTCGGTATCTTCCCATCCGTAGAGATCGAATTGTTCGTCGAAACCGCCGACGGCGTTGAGCGAATTGCGCGGCACCGAGACGTTGCACGTGCAAAAGAACGCGTTCGAGAAATTCGCCGCAGCCGGTTCCGGACGCTCGTCATACGAGGGTACGTTGATGATGGGTCCCGAGACGACGAATGGAAAGACGCGATCCTGCGCGCGCGCGTGCGCGGCGACGAATCCCGGCGGCAACACGACATCATCGTCGATGAAGAGCACCAGATCCCCGGTCGCCGCGGCAATCCCGCGATTGCGTGCCTTGCCGCGATTGGCGATCGGTTCGATAATCGCGATGAGTCCGAGCGCATCACGATCGGCGCGTGCGGCGAGCATCGCTTGCGTGTCGTCGGTCGATCCATTGTCGACGACGATCGTCTCGAACGAAGGCGCGCCGACTTGCGCCGCGAGCGAATCGAGTGCGCGCGCAAGGAAGCCGGAGCGATTTTTGGTAGCGATGATAATACTAAAGGTCATGTTCCGTTCGATTCGGGAGCGCGGAGGGCATCGGCGACACGCGATGCCGCCCCCACGTGACCCGCGTAGAGTGCCCGGAGTTCCCCGGAAACGCGCGCGCGCCATGCCGAATCCGCAAGCCGCTCCAAGACGACACCAGCGACGCGCCCCGGTGTGAGCGTTCCCCGCAGTTCGGCCATCAACTCGCGACCGGCGTCGATATTGGGCTGAGCGGCAAAGCGAAAGCCGGCGGCGACCTTGAGCACGACGCCCCGTTTGAGCGGCGCACCGATGAACGGCAGTCGCCCAAGATACTGCAGCGGACCGTTGATGACGGCAAGTTCCGGGGCATTGAACGGCAGGCACACGACGGCCGGAATTCCCAAGGCAGCAAGCTCGATTGCTTTCGTGCCGGGAATCGTCACGGCGATTGCCGCAACGCTTGCGGCACGCATCGAGGCGCGCACGACCGGAAAACGCGCGCCCCGCTCTTCGCGCATGAAGAGTGCATCGCCGTCGCGTTCGAGCGAGCCGCGCATCCCAAAAACGCGTGGGTCGCCACCGCTTGCGAGTGCGCGTGCGACGTCCTCGTCGGTCGTAAACGGCGAGAGTCCGAAGGCGATCGGCACGTGCGCATCGCGCTCTCGCAGGCGCGTCGCAACGCCGAGGAAAAACGGGATCAGGTTGGCCACTTCGTGCTTGCGCGATCCCGGAAGAATGATGATCCCGTCGCGCGCGACGTCGGTCGGCGGATCGCCGAAGTCGCCGGCCGCCTCGGCGATCGCGCCGTCGATCGCAAGATTTCCCGTTATCGTGATGCGATTGTCGGGCACGCGCCAGCCCAGCAACTGTTGGCGATTGGCCTCATCGACGGCGAAGACGCGCGCGAACAGATCGCGATAGCGGGCCGATGAAAATCGATAGGCGGTCGCGATTCCACCGAGACGTTTGTGAATGCGCACCGCGTGCATCAAATCGCCGCCGCTGTAGTGTACGCGATCGACGCGGGCGGGAACGCCGACAACCGACTGGCCGAGCGCGAAGCGCACGTAGTCACCCGGCGACACGATCGTTGCTTGCGGATAGAGCGCGCGCGCGACCGCGGGCTCGCGTCCCGTTGCGTAATCGTCGGGAACGAAAAAGAGCGTGACGGCGAGATTCGGATCGCGCGCGTAAAGCGCGTTGAGCAGGGGTCGGATCCAGCCCGAGAATTCGCCCGGGCCGTTCGCGGTAATGGCAATCGACATCGTTACCGACTTCGAATGAGCGCGATGAGATCGGTCGTACTGCGCCCGTCGACGTGCGGCGCAAGGACGATGCGTCCGCCGTGGGCTTCCACGACGGTACGTTCGGGCAGATCCTCGAGTCGGTATTGGGCGCTCTTCACGTGCACATCGGGTCGCAGTGATTCGAGCAGCACTTCAGGCGTGCGTTCGCCAAACCCGACGACGACATCGACCGACCGCAGCGCGGCGAGTATCGTCGCGCGATCTTCGAAGGTCACGTACGGGCGTTTGGGCCCTTTGAGCGCGCGCACCGAGTCGTCGCTATTGAGTCCGAGCACGAGCGTATCGCCTTGCGCGCGCGCCCAATCCAGATAGCGGACGTGGCCCGCGTGCAGCACGTCGAAACAGCCGTTGGTGAAGACGACGCGGCGGCCCGCCGCGCGCTGTTCGTTGCGCCAGGCAACGGCGTCATCGAGCGCGAGCATCGCGCCGAAGTTAGCGGCCATCGAGATCGAATTGCAGAAGGGCCATGATCTCCGCGGGACTCGCCGTCGCGGTGCCGAGCTTTTCGACGACGGCACCGGCCGCGAGATTCGCGAGCGCAACGGAGGTCGCAATCGCAATGCGTGCCGAAAGCGCGAGCGTGAGAACGGCAACGACGGTATCGCCGGCACCGCTGACGTCGAACACCGTGCGCGCGACCGAGGGAATATCGGCGCGTTCGCCGTCGCGACCGAAGAGCGACATGCCCGCCTCACCGCGCGTCACGACGACGTAGCGACAACCGAGTTCATCGAGCAGTGCGCGACCCGCGCGTTCGAGCGAGGGTCCATCGACGATCGCGATACCGCTGGCACGCGCCGCTTCGGAAACGTTGGGTGCGATACAATTGACGCCGGCGAAAAGCCGAATGTTTTCCGGCTTCGGATCGGCCACGACGAGCGGGCACCCGAGCGCTGCCTCGACGATCTCGCGACTCATCAAGCCTTTGTTGTAATCGCTGAGCACGACGGCATCCGCGGTCCCGATGGAGGTGGCGATCTTTTCGATGATGCGATGGCGATCGATATCGGCAAGCGCATTCGTCGATTCCCAATCCGCTCGCACGACTTGCTGGTTATGTGCGACAACGCGCGTCTTCCGCGTCGTCGGACGATCGTCGAGTCGCACGAGACCGGAACCCGCAATGCCGATATCCGCGAGCAGCGCCGTAATGCGATCCGCTTCGGGATCGTCACCCACGGCGGCGATGAAATCGACGTTCGCGCCGAGCGCACGCAAATTATGGGCGACGTTGCCGGCGCCGCCGAGCGTGAACGAATGATTGCTGACCGCAACCACGGGAACCGGCGCTTCGGGCGAGATGCGCGAGACCGTTCCCCAAATCCACTCGTCGATCATTACATCGCCGATGACGACCACGCGTCGTCCGGCCATGCGTTCGAGGAGTTCTGCCGCCGTCGGCGGCGCGAGTTCAACCACGCGGCGTCGAGAAGATCAGCTCTTGCTCGACAAGATCGCAGATGATGTGACCCATCGTGATGTGCACTTCTTGCACGATCGCCGAATAGCCATCGGGCCCGATCAGCGAGAGATCCGCAATCTCCGACACGTTGCCGCCGCCGTTGCCGGTAAAGGCAATCGTCACGGCACCGCGCTTCTTTGCTTCTTCGAGCGCGAGTACGATATTTTTTGACGTCCCCGAGGTCGTGATCCCCACGACGACGTCGCCGGGCTGCGCGAAGGCTTCGACTTGACGAGAAAAGACGCGCTCGTAGCCAAAATCGTTACCGATCGCCGTGAGCGCCGAGGTGTTCACCGAAAGCGCTTCCGACGGTAACGCGCCACGATCGCGCAAGAAGCGCCCGCTGAATTCCGCGGCGACATGCTGCGCATCCGCAGCCGACCCACCGTTGCCCATCCACAAAACTTTTTTGCCACTGCGAAACGCGCCGACGATCGCATCGACGATCGCCGCTACGGCCAGCGGATAATGCGGTTCATCGAGCAGCCCTTTGCGATCGGCGAGCAATTCGGCAAAGCCGCGCTGTCCGCGCACGTCTACGGTTCGATCCACACCAACTCCTCACCGAGCGCAACGAGCCCGGCGTCTTCGGGGATGATGCGCGTTACGACACCAGCGTAGTCGCTGGTGATCTCGTTCATCAGTTTCATGGCCTCGAGAATGCAGAGCGTCTGCCCGACGACGACGCGATCGCCGACGGCAACGAACGGTTCGGAACCCGGCGCGGGCGACCGGTAGAACACGCCGACCACGGGCGCGGTCACCCGGCGCACGTTCGCCGGGGCGACGGCCTTGAGTGAAACAGTCTCGCTCGCGGCGGCGGGTGCCGCGACGGATCCGGCCGCGGAGGCTGGGGTGTCGAGGACCGCGGCCTGCGGATCGCGGCGGATCAAATCGTACTCGGCTTCGCCGATCCGAACGCGCAGCGCGTCGAGATCGTACTCCCGCATCAATTCATAGAGGGTTCCGATGCGGGTAGCATCGGACTCGGCCGCCGCAGCGGGACGTGGATCGTCCATCACGCCGTGGCTTCGACGAGGGCACGCGCGGTCTCTTGCGGCGAGCCCCCGGCGGCCACCCGGCGATCCTCGCGCGTCACCAGATCCCGCAGCACGACGGAGCCGACGGCCAGCTCGTCATCGCCGAGAATGATGGCGTAGCGCGCGTTGTTGCGGTCGGCCGACTTGAAATGCGCCCCGATCTTCCGGTCGGCAAAATCGAAGTGCGTGGGTCCCGCCGCCAGTGCTCGCAGGGCCGCAACGATCGGCAGCAAGGCCGTGCGCGCGGGTTCGCCGAGGGCGATCGCCTGAAATCCGGAGCGCTCCGGTTCGCCCGTGCCGCCCATCGCTGCGACCACCAAAAGGAAGCGCTCGAGGCCCAGGCCGAAGCCGACCGCGGGCGTCGGCGCACCGCCAAGGGAGGTGACGAGGCCGTCGTATCGGCCCCCGCCGCAGACGGCGCTCTGCGATCCAAGCGCGCTCGAGGTGATCTCGAAGACGGTTCGCGTGTAGTAGTCGAAGCCACGGACGAGCCGCGGCGCAACATCGTATGGTAAGCCGATTGCATCGAGGTAACCGCGAATCGCCGCGAAGTGCGTTGCGCACGCATCGCAGAGCGTATCGAGAAATGTCGGCGCATTCGCAATGAACGGCGCATCGACCGGCGACTTCGAATCGAGAATGCGCAGCGGATTGCGTTCGAGCCGCCGCTGCGAGTCCTCGGAGAGCTCCGCGACGTGCGGACGAAAGTGCGCGAGCAGCGCCTCGCGATACGCGGGCCGACACACCTCATCGCCGATCGTATTGATCTGTAGGCGGGCATCGGCGATCGCGTAGCGCGCGACCAGCGCCATAGCAATCTGCATCACCTCAACATCGGCTTCCGGCCCGGCGTAGCCGAAACACTCGACGCCGAACTGGTTGGCCTGACGGTAGCGTCCGGCTTGCGGACGTTCGTAGCGAAAAAACGGACCGATATAAAAGAGCCGCTGCGGGCCTTGCGCCATCAGATTGTGTTGCAAGAGCGCGCGCACGACGGGCGCCGTCCATTCCGGCCGCAAAGTCATGCTGCGGCCGCCCTTATCGAGAAACGTATACATTTCTTTCTCGACGATATCGGTCGTTTCGCCGACCCCGCGCACGAAGAGTTCGGTCGCCTCGAACATCGGCGTGCGGATTTCCGAATAGCCGAAGGCAAGGGCGATCGTGCGCGCGTGCGCTTCGAGCGCTTGCCACGCGGGTGATTCGGCGGGCAAAATGTCGTTGGTTCCGCGTGGAGCACTGATCTCTGCCATGGTCGCGAGCCGTTCGCGCCGAGGGAATCGCAGGCCCGCCTCGGGGGCACTGCGCCGTAGTGATGGGACTCGTCGGCCAGCGCGGCTTCACCCTGATCGAAATCGTAATTGCGAGCGGCATGTTCGTCATGGTGATGTTTGCGGCGTTCGAAGCGCTGCGCGGGATGACGAACAGCGCCGCCATCCTCTACGCCTCGCATCTGCAAACCCGCGAATTCGAGACCGTCGCGAGCGCCTTACGCGATGATGCAAACACCGCCCAAGGCACGCGCACCGATCCCGGCTGCAACGAGATCGACTTTTACCAAGCCGACGGCGGCAATGCGAGGAATGCGCATTACTGGGGCTACCGGTTCGTCGAGGCAAACGCTACGACGCCCGCCCAACTCTATCGAATCGACGAAACGGCGACACCAATCGTGCCGTGCGACGGTGCACCCTCCGGCACCGTCCTCGCAACGCACATCGACGCACTTACGATCCGCGTGCTCTCGGTCGACGATCTGGATGGTTCGAGCGGCGCGATGCCCGCCGAAGCCTACCTCGCACCACCCGCAAGCGGCGGGCTTTCGGCGCTCGTACCGGTCGACGGAGCGACGTATCTCGGCGGAAACCGGGTGATCGAAGTTGCGCTCGTGGGCGATCGCGCCGCGCGCACGATCGATCTGATCGCCGGCGTCATGCCGGGTGCGTATACGGTTGCACTCAACTACACGTGCGGCAAGCGCAGCGGCTGCAACGGTGCGAACGGGCCGCTGGCCGAGGCCGCCGGCCGCGCGATCGATTCGTGCAGCGACGCGTACGGCGAGGATACGGCATCCGGTCCATCGCGCTGGTCGCTCATTCCCTATGACGGTTACACCTACGTTCGCGTCTTCGGCACGTTTACGTTCGCACCGGAAAGCGTTGCGCTTACCGACTATGAGATCATTCGTTACACGGTCGTGCCGTCGAGCGTTCCCGCCGGTGACATCATCGCGGCGCTCCAGTCCTCGAACATCGTCGATGCCGGGCGCGTCGATACGCACGCACACGATTACGCGTACTGTCGCGGATTTGCGGCCGATCCAAGTGCGCTGCTCCCGAACTAAGGCGCAAGCCGGATTCGCGCTGCTCGAAGTCGTGGCGTGCGTTGCGCTGCTCGCAATCGGCATCGCGGTCGCGATCGGCGCGGTTGCCGCCGTCGCCAAGGGCAACGCGACCGAAGCCCGCCGCGACGTCGCGCTGATGACGGCGCGCAACGTGCTCGCCAGAGCGCGCGCTGCGACGGCTTACTATCCCGATGCACGTTTCACGCGCCTGAGCGATCGTTCCACGTGGGCGCTACGCGCGGCCAGTACGTTCACGACGAGTGCCGCACTTCCGCAACCGGGATCCCGGCAAGCCACGGTACCGCTGAGCGTTCGAACGACGTTTAGCAACGGCATCGGCACGGATTATTCCGGCGTCTTTACTGTGAATGTACGCTATCCGAGTAGCGGCGATCCCAATGCGCCGCTACAAAACGTCTCGCTCTCGGAGCGCGTTGCACCAAGTGGATTTTCACAACGGACGCAAATCTCACAACCGGCCGATGAGCCGCGGCGCTTGGCGAACTAACGTGTTCGCGCAGATGCTGGTCGTCTTCATTACGATCATGCTCGTGAGCGCATCGGTCATCGCCGAGCAAGCGGTCTTCGCGCGCGCGGCACTGCATCGCGCGACGCTCGCCGCGAGCGACTCCGCCACGCGCGCCGCGGTCGCATCATTGCAAACGCAGCTTTCTGCCGCAATCTCGGCGTGCGGCGCCCCGGCAGCCGATGGATCCAGCGCGTGCGCGGTCCTGGATCGACCGGACCAGAACATCACGTTGCAACCGGTCCCACCCGATCGCGGCACGTTCGTCGTTCACACGACGATCGCGGCAAATTTTGCGACGACCACGTGTGCGAGCGGCCTACCCGGCGCACCAAGCTCTGCACCCGCAACGATCGACGCCGACGCACAAAACCTCGCGTGCTCTGCATTCGTGCACGAGACGCGCTACGCCGCGGTCATCACGACGGAAGTCCGCGCACCGGACGACCTCGCCGTCTTACAAAAGCGCAGCGCTCATGTCACCTTGCGTCTCACCCGACAAGCGCCGTACGCGTTTCTCACCGGCCTCAAAGAAGACGGCGGCGACAATCCCGATCTCGGCATCGAAGGCGACCTCGGCGGCGTCACTCCGCAAACCCAAATCATCGTTCGATACGGCTGCTCCGGTGCACAATGCGGACATGTGCCCGGCGATCCCGCAACGAGCGACGGCGTTGACGGACAACGCCGCGCGCATTTCGATTGGACCAATCGCAATACGAACGGAACGAACTGGTCGGACTGACGCCTCGATCCGGATGCCTCGGATCGTTTCGCTCTCGGTACGTACTCACCAGTCCGTTCGTCTTTCCAACATGGGGGCACGCGGCGAGCTGATTCGCAAGGGAAAGACAAACGATCCCGTTCGTCGCGACGACGTCGTTGGCGGAAATCGTGCGCTGTCCGCGATGCCGTTCGAGGGTGAATTCGAGCGCTTCCTGCAGTTCGCCTGAATGCAGCCTCTCGGCAATTCCGTTTTCGCCCCGAACGGGCGCCGATCGGGGCGGGGATCGAGTGAGCGCGTGCATCGAGGCGACAACCGCACCGGCAACGCGCAAGACCGCGGCACGCGGCGGCGCCCGGACGAGTATCCCCGCCGCCGGACGCTACGCGAGGTTCCGCCGCTGCCGTTCGGCGCGCTCGTCACGGCAACGCTGCCCGGCGCACGGTCGTTGCAGCGCAACTCGTCTTCGGCGTTGCCGGATCCGCAAGGGGGCTGAGTTGCTACATCAACAACGCGCGCTCGTTCTTACTGACGCCGAATGTTTTCAGTGGTCCGATCGCCGTTTCTCTTTTCGAGATTGCCGTCGAGGCGCTCTTCGCCCTACTCGAGCGTCGGAGGGTCGTGCGCTTGGGCATGAAGACCGCACACGAGCAAGAAACAAGCGGCATGTACGTTCCGCCACATTTTCGCGAAGATGACCGCGAGACGATTTTCGCCGCGATCGAACGCGCGCGACTTGGAACGCTCGTCACCGTCGGGCCCGCTGGCCCGCTCGTCAGTCACGTGCCGATGTTGCTCGACCGCAACGCCTCACCGAACGGCACGCTGCTCTGTCATCTCTCGCGCGCCAACGCGCAGTGGCGCACGCCGGCGGAAGATGCGCTTGCGATCTTCCTCGGTCCCGATGCGTATATCACGCCGTCTTGGTACGAGACGAAAGACGAAACCGGCAAAGTCGTGCCGACTTGGAACTACATCGCCGTGCACGTCTACGGTCCAATGCGCGTGATCGAAGAACCTGGCGAATTGAGCGCGCTCATCCACCGGCTCACAACGCAGCACGAAGCACCGCGCGACGAACCCTGGGCGATGACCGATGCACCGAGCGACTTCATCGCCGGTCAGCTGCGCGGCATCGTCGGCATCGAAATCCCGCTTGCGCGTCTCGTCGGCAAGTGGAAGATGAGCGAGAATCGCAGCGACGCCGATTTTAACGGCGTCGTCGCGGGCCTGGCCGCATCGAGCGATCCGCTCGATCGCGCCGTCGCAAACGAAATGGCGACGCGGCGTTTGCGGACCGACGAACGCGACCCCGACTAGCGTTACTTCTTCTCGGGCGTGGCCTTTGGTTCGGTACCGGCGATCGAGAGAATCGAATTGCCGCCGAGGGCGTTAGGCATCGTGCCGTCCCACTTTTCGGTCAGCAGTTCGATCGTTTTCATTTTCACGATCGCCTCGGCGATATTGGGATCGCCGCCGAGCGAACGCCGGATGAGATCGTTTGCCTTCGCCGCACCTTCGGCTGTGGCCACGGTCTGCTGCGCTTCGACCTGCTTCGTACGCAGCACGACTTGTGCGCGCTGCAGCTCTTGCTCCGCCGTCGCGCGCGCTTCTGATGCTTTCTGGTATTGCGTGCCGAAATTGATATTGGTGATCAGAAATCCGATCACGCTCACGCCGAACGGTTCGAGCTCGCGTTTGAGTTGTTGCTGGACTTTGTCCGCAACCTCGCCGCGTTTTTGCAGCAATTGCGCGGCCGAGTAGCTGGGCTCGATCTGTTTGAGCAAGGCCTCCGCCCGCGGTTGCACGATGCGATCGGTGACGTTATCGCCCGCATACGTCGTCAGCAGCTCTTTGAGGCGGCGTGGCTCCAGCGCAAAGTTGAGCGTGTAATTCGTGAGGACTTGTTGTTGATCGCTCGAACGCGCATCGCTGTTTTCGACGTGAAGCGCACGCGTCGAGATGTCGACGGCAGACGTCCCATACCACGGCGCTTTGAAGTTGAAGCCTGGCATCAAGAGCGTGTCGGTATACGCGCCGCCGAAGGTAATGACGTCGGCACGACCGCCCGGGACCTCGACCACGGTTTCGACGAACAGGAAGCCGACGACGACGATTGCGATTGCGGCGATGAGACCGTTTCGCGTCGGTTCACGCTTGTTCGTGACACCAATGCGCTTACTCAGCGCGTAATACGCACCGATCGCAACGAGTGCGAAAATCGTAAGCGTCAAAAGTTTTGCTGACATGCTACCCTCTACCGCGGCAGGTGGCCCGGTGTTGCACCATGTCGCATCGCGCGAACCGGAACCTTCGCCAAGCGAGTGGGTACAGATGGAGTATGAATCGCTCGCAGGATCTCAACCGGCTCCGGTTGCTCTGGGCCGCCTATGCGGCAAATCAGCCCGACGAGAAGCGCCAGCGCGGAATGGCCGCCGCGCTCTACCGCTACGTCGAGGCGACGCGTTTGCGCGGCGCGGGTTCGGATTCCGCGATCGAGCCGATTCGCCCGATCGAGCGGATCGAGAAAATCTAGCCCAGCGGTAGCCAAAAACGTATCGCACCCCTCACCCAGCTTTGTTCGGCAAAGCGGCCGGGTGGGATGGGCGTCAAGCCGAACGCGGCTCGAGCAACTCGACCGGAATGCCGTTCGGATCCTCAACGAAGGCAATCGCCCGGCCGCCGCCCGGTGAGCTCTTGACGTCCTTGAGGATCTTGACACCCGCCGCGCGCAACGTCTCCATGAAGCCGCGAAGGTCGCCCTCGACCTCGATTGCCAGATGCTCGTAGCGATTCCCGATCGCATACGGATCGTGCGCTTCTAAATCGTACACGAGTTCGATATACGAATTCCAATCCGCACCGACGAACGCCATATCGGCGTTACCCGGGTAGTGATTGGGTCCACCGAGCAGTTTCAGACCCAACTGTTCGGTATAAAATTTGATCGATTCGTCCATATCGTTGACGAAGATCGAGGTGTGTAGATAGCGTGGCATGCTCGTCGCTACGCGATCGGACGGCGCTCTCCCTCGACGCCACCAAAGAGGCCGGACGGCGCGAAGGTGAGCGCGAGGCTCGCCAGCATCGTACTACCGGCGACCGTGAGCAGCGGCTGCCACGTTTCGTGCAAGACCGCGACCGAAAAGCCGAGCCCGATGACGATAGCGACGTATTCCGCCGCACTCGTTGCGATTGCGACGCCGGCCGTACGCACGGCTTGCGCGTAGGCGATCGGCGCGATCAACGTCGAGAGCACGATGACTCCGGCGAAGAAATACCACGAGAGGGCGCTCGTCTGCGTCACGTGAGCGATCGCACCCCCTTTGCCGATGGCGATCCCAATGACACTCACGAGGAACGTGCCGATGAGACCGGAGAGCGAAATCGTGAAGAGGAGGCGATAGCGTGTGAGCATCGAGCGCAGCACCGAACTGTACACGGCGAAAAATCCTAGCCAGATGAGGAGTAGGCCATCGCCGAGCAGCGATGCACCGTTACCGGATTTCGTAAACGCCAGCAACCCGACGCCACAAACGCCAAGCGCAAGCGCGACTTTGCGAACGCGATCGAGTGGCGTGTGAAAGACGATCGAGGCAAATGCAGCGCTGCACGCCGGTGCGAGTCCGACCAGAAAGACGAGGTGCGAGATGCTCGTATGCTGCGTTGCAACCGAATAGATGCCCATGAACGCCGGCCCGAAGATCACGCCTAAAACAGCGAACGCCAGCACCGAACGACGATCGAACCTCGGACGCTCCAGCATCCATGCCGTTGCAAGGAGAAGCGCCATGAGCGGCACCGTCCACGTCGCACGTGCGACGGCAAGCGACATCCCATCGAACGTGGCGGGATCGCTAACGAAGATCAATTTGAAGAACGGTGCGAGGAGACCCCAACCGCACGCGGTCAGGAGAATGTACAGGATCGCGCTGGGCTTGACGTTCAGTGCAGAAAATACCGGTAATTCGAGAACACGAGCGCGATGCTGCGTTCGTTTGCCGCCGCGATCACCTCGGCATCGCGGATCGAACCGCTCGGCGCGATAACCGCCGTGCAACCGGCGTCGGCTGCTGCGATCAGGCCATCGGCGAAGGGGAAAAATCCATCGCTTGCGCACGCGGCGCCGCGCGCGAAGTCGCCCGCGCGCTCGCCCGCGATGCGCACGGCACTCACGCGATTGGTTTGACCCGCGCAAATTCCGCGCGATACACCGTTGCGAACGACGGTGACACCGATCGACTTCACGTGCCGGACGATGTCCCACGCGAAGGCAAGATCGATCCATTCATCCGCCGTCGGTTGGCGCGTCGATGCGACGCGCCAGGTCTCCGGCGGTGCTTGCGGATCGTTGTCCTCAGCGAGGACACCGCCTAGGGCGCTCCGCACGCGCAAGCCCGCCGCGACGCGTTCGGGCAGACCGCTCGCAAAGCGCATGATACGGAGATTCTTTTTCTTCTTCAAGCGTTCGAGCGCGTCGGGTTCGAACGCGGGCGCGGCGACGATCTCGAGAAAGAATTCGCTCAAGGCGTTCGCCGTGGCGAGATCCACCGTGCCGTCGACGGCGATAATGCCGCCGAACGCTGAGACCGGATCGGCATCGAGCGCTTCGCGCACGGCCTCGGCGACCGTAGCGCGTTCGGCAACGCCACACGGCACCGTATGCTTCACGATCGCGGCCCGGCACGGCGAGGCCGCATGCACCTCGGCTCGACCAGATCCGTTCACCGCGCGTACCAAAAGCCGCAGCGTCGCATCGAGGTCGAGCAAATTGTTGTACGAGAGCGCCTTGCCCCAGAGCTGCTCGGGCAGATGGGCGTTCCGGGCAAGATAAAATGCGGCGCGGTCTTGCGGATTCTCGCCGTACCGCAGCGGCTGCGCGACGGGGATGGCAAGCGCGAGCGACCCGGGCAATTCGTTCGAGAGCATTCCCGATTCGAGATACCGCGCGATTGCGGAATCATATTCCGCCGTGCGTTCGAATGCGCTCGTTGCGAGAAGCCGGCGCGCCGCCGCATCGATGCCGCCGCTCGGCAGCGCGTCCATGAACGCGCGATACTGATTCGGGTCGCTCAAGATGCTGACGTGCGCGAAGTTTTTCGCCGCCGCTCGGATCAGAGAAACGCCGCCGATGTCGATCTGCTCGATCGCCTCTTCAACCGTCGCACCCTCACGCGCGACCGTCTCCTCGAACGGATACAAGTTCACGACGACAAGCGAGATCGGCGGAACGCCGTGCTCCTTTGCCTCTGCGACGTGCGCCGGATTGCTGCGATCGGCGAGAATCCCGCCGAAGACGCGCGGATGCAAGGTCTTCACGCGACCATCGAAGAGCGACGGAAAGCCGGTCAGATCGCCGACATCCTTCGCATCGACACCGTGCTCGCGCAGGTGCGTACGCGTTCCACCCGTCGCGTAGATGGCAACGCCGCGCGCGGCAAGGGCGCGCGCGAGTTCGGCAGCGCCCGTGCGATCGTGCACGGAAAAGAGCGCAGCGCCGCTCGCTACGTCCATCGCGTCCACCGTTTCGCTACGGGGCAAGAGCGGCCTCGCGCTCTTCGATTGCGGCGCTTGGGTGTTCTTCGCGCGCATCCAGAGTCGCGGAGATGATCGAACTGACGCCGGGCTCGGACATCGTCACGCCGTACATCCGCGCCGCAAGTTCCATCGTTTTCTTGTTGTGCGTGACGATCAGCATCTGTGCTTCGCTCGCCACTTCGCGCACCATGCTCGAGAGTCGGTCCACGTTGGCATCGTCGAGCGCGGCATCGACTTCATCGAGCAGATAGAACGGCGACGGCTTGACTTTGATGAGCGCGAAGATCAGCGCAGCCGCCGTCATCGCGCGTTCGCCGCCGGAGAGCGAGGGCAGCGGGGTCATCTTCTTGCCCGGAGGCGCCACGGCAATTTCGATCCCGGTCTCGGAGAGATGGTCGGGATTGGTCTGCCACATCTTCGCCTCGCCGCCGGGGAAGAGGCGCGCGAAGACTTCGCTGAAGCGCGCAGCGACCGCGTTGAACGTTTCGTTGAAAACGACTTGGCACGAATCTTCGATCTCTTTGATCGTCGCGAGCAGCGTTTCGCGTGCGCGATGCAGATCGTCGAGCTGTTCTTTGAGAAACCGCTCGCGTTCGGTCAGTTCGTCGCGATCGGCTTCCGCATTGAGGTTGACGTTGGCAAGCCGCGCGAGTTCTTCGCGCAGGCGCGGCAGTTCTTCGATGACGGCGTCCGCTTCGTCCGTATAGCGTGTCGTCACGTCGGCGATTTCTTCATCGGTTGCGGGATTTTGCGCGAAGGTCGCCTGCAGCATCCCAAGTTCCGCATCGATTTCGGCGAGCCGACGGCGATTGGTTTCACCCGCCGCCGTCGCTTCGCGATCTTGGCTCTGGGCGATACGCTCGTCGGCTTCTTTTTGCGCCGCGTCGCCCGCCAGACGTTCGCGTTTGGCGCGCGCTTCATCGACCGCCGTATCGGCATCGGAAACCGTCCGGCGCGCGGCACCGAGCGTCGCTTCATTTGCTGCAATTTGACCGCGCAGCGCTTCGACTTCGCGCATCATCGAGGCACGCGCACCGGCGGCACGTTCGCTATCGGCATCGAGCAAGCCGAGTCGCGCGGCGCTGCCGTCGCGCTCCGCGGTGAGGGAAGCGAGCGACTCGCGCACGGCACTCGCCTCGGCGACGACGGAGGACTGTCCGCTCTCGACCTGAGAGATGCGGGCGCGTGCGGCGGCGAGTTCTGCCTCGAGTCGCGCACGTTCGTCCGTCATGTCCAGATGATCGTCGGAGACTTTCTCGAGCGCAGCGAACTTCGCCCGCGCTTCATCGAGCGCGTGCGCCAGGGTCTGCGAGCGTTCCGTCGATTGCGCGGCTTCCCGGTCGAGACGCTCGATTTCGCTGCTGAGCGTACTCAGTTGCGTGCGCAACTCGCGGAGCGCCATCTCCGCGCGGTTGGCCGCTGCACGAGCAGCATCGCGCGTGGCGCTAGCGGAATCGAATTCGGCTTTGGCCGCGAGCCCCTCGCGTTCGATCTCTTCGATTTCGGCGCGCAGCTGCGGCAGGCGTTCGCGTAAGGTCTGCGCTTGCGCGCGACGGGCGAGAATCGAGCGTTCGCGGCGATAGCGGCCGCCGGTGATCGCGCCGCCGCCCAAGATCTGTTCGCCATCGAGCGTGACGATCGAATCGCGAAAGCCCTCGCCGCGCGTTAGCTTGATACCGGTAGCGAGAACGTCGACGACGAGCATGCGCCCGACGAGAAACGCGACGATGCCTCGGTATTTCTCTTCGGCGGTGACGAGCTCGTGTGCGTAGCCGATCACACCCGGCCGTCCGCGCAAATTGCCGATGTCGTGGCCGCGCCGCGAGCCCAGCGTGTCGAGCGGCAAGAACGTCGCGCGGCCGAGTTCGCGTTCGCGCAAGTACGCGACCGCGCGCTCCGCATCTTCCGCCGTCGCCGTCACGATGTTCGAGAGCCCCGCGCCGAAAGCGACATCGAGCGCGCGCGCATAGCGTTCGTCGACGCTGATGAGATTCGAGACGACGCCGTGTAACCCGCGCAATTCGTCGCGCGTTGCCGCCTCGATTACCGCGCGCGTACCCGGCACGTGTCCTTCGAGATTGGCTTCGAGTTCTTCGATCGTATGTAAGCGCGATTCCGCACCGGCGAGTTCGCTTGCAAGTTCGCGATAGCGATGCTGCAGCGAGGCCATGCGTTCGGCGGCCGCCGGTCCGCGTGCTTCGGCCGCTTCGAATGCGGCACGCTGCGCGGTGAGTTCGGCCTCGAGTCCGCCTTCGCTTTGGCCGGCGGCGGTAAGGCGGGCGCGGGCGCCGGCCGAGGTGCGATCGTGTTCGGCCATCCGGTCGCGCAGCGCCGTCGCTTCGCGTTCGAGACGCTCGATATCGCTGCGCGCGCTCTGCGCTTGCGCGCGACGCTCGGCTTCGCTTGCGGCGCGCTCGGCGGCGGCCGCTTCGACCGCGCGCAATTCGGTGAAGATGCGATCCAGGCCAGCGCGCGCATCGCTCACCGCTGCACTCGCCGCAAGTTCGCGTTCGCCCATCGATTCGAGCTGCATCTGCAGCGGCGCGATTCGCTCGGCGAGCGAGGCGATCGTTACCGTCAGCGACGTGCGCTCGGCCTCGACGCGTTCGCGATCCGTAAGGCTCGAAGTCGACTGCGATTCGAGCGCATCACGGCGCGCGATCGACGCGGCAAGGTCGGCATCGCCGCGCGCGAGTTCCGCGCGCAGTTTCTGCGCGTGCGAGCGTCGTTCTTCGAGATCCAGTTCCAGCGCGTAAAGATCGTTGCGCATGGCTGAGAGTTCGGCACCGAGCGTACTCGCGCGCGAAGCCGCCGCGACTTTGCGTCCGTCGAGGGCATCGAGTTCGATTTGCACGCGTTCGCGCTCACCGCGACGGCTTTCGCTCGCGCGCAGGTACGAGAGAATCTCGAGATCGCGCACGCGCGTCGTCACTTTGCGATAGCGCTTCGCCCGCCTCACCTGCGTCTCGAGTTCGGGGACGCGGCGTTCGAGTTCGGCGATCAGATCGTTGACGCGAATGGCATTTTGTTCCGTGCCGTCGAGGCGACGCATCGCTTCGTTCTTTCGCGCGAGGAACTTCGCAATGCCGGCGGTCTCTTCGAAGAGGCTGCGACGTTCTTGCGGTTTGGATGAGAGGATCGCATCGATCTGGCCCTGCGAGACGATCGCATACGATCCGGGCCCAAGGCCCGTGCCCATCAGGAGTTCGACGACATCGCGCAGACGCACGTGATTGCGATTGATGAAGTATTCCGAGTCGCCGGCGCGATACGCACGACGCGTGATCGAGACTTCGCGAAATTCGATCGGCAACGCGCCGTCATGGTTGTCGAAGGTCAAGGTGACTTCGGCCATGCCCAAGGGTTTGCGCGAGGTGTTGCCCGCGAAGATCACGTCCTCCATTTTATTGGAGCGCAGGCTACGCGAACTCTGTTCGCCCAGCACCCAGCGAATTGCATCGACGAGATTCGACTTGCCCGAACCATTGGGACCGACGACGGCGGTGATGCCTTCGTTGAAATCCAAGGTCGTCTGTTCGGCAAACGTTTTGAAGCCGAAGACGCGGAGCGATTTGAGACGCATGTACTAGACCTTCGTGCGCGGGCGGCGCGGGCGTGAACTCTTAATCCGCGTACTCAAGTCGATTACGCGCGGGTCGCTCTGGGGACTCGGGATCGGATCGGTGGGCGGCGGCGGATCGCCGTCGCGCGTTCGCAGCTTCGCAAGGGCAAGGGAGGCCGCACTCTGCTGAGCGGCCTTCTTCGACGAGCCGATGCCTTCGCCCATCGCTTCTTCGCCGATTTTCACAACCGAGGTATAGCGCCGCTCGTGCGGCGGTCCCTCGGAGCGTTCGTAGTACGTCGGGGTGAAGCCGTACCGGGCTTGGGTGTATTCTTGCAGCGCGGTCTTCGCATCGGCGAAGGCCTGTTCGTCGCGTTCCACGTGCGCGAGGTGCTCGCGCTCGATGAAGGCCGCGCCGACGGTGAGATCGCTTGCGCGCACGACGGCGGCGACGAACGCCTCGAAGGCATCGGAGAGAATCGATGAATTCTCGGCGCCGCCGCTGCTCGCGGCGCCGTGGCCGAGCAGCATGAGATCGCCGAACCCGAGTCGCCGCGCGGTCAGCGCGCACGCATCGCCGCTCACGAGCGCATGCTTCCGACGTGCGAGCTCGCCTTCGGTCGCGTTCGGATAGCGTTCGTAGAGCCAGCGCACGGTGACGAAACCCAAGATGGCATCACCGAGCAACTCGAGTCGTTCGTTTGAGGTGCCGGCACCTTCGCGTGCGGCCGACTCGTGAACGAAGGCAGGTTCGACGGCGATCGGATCCAGTTCGATGTCGATCGCCCGCAGCAGCGCCCGGATGCGCCGCCGGCGCGCTTCACCCGGCACGCGGCACCTTATTCATCGTGACGCGCAAAAACGACCACACCGTTATGTCCGCCAAAGCCGAACGAATTCGAGAGCGCGATGTCGATCTTGGCTTTGCGCGCGACGTTGGGCACGTAGTCGAGCGTGCAGCTCGGATCGGGGAAATCGTAGTTGATCGTCGGCGGAATGATGCCGCGATGGATCGCAAGGACGGTCGCAACGCCTTCGATCGCACCGGCTGCGCCTAGCGCGTGGCCGTGCATGGATTTCGTCGAACTCACCGCAAGTTTCTTTGCGTGATCGCCGAAAACACGTTCGATCGCTTGCGACTCGGCGGTGTCGCCGAGCGGCGTCGAGGTGCCGTGTGCGTTGATGTAATCGACGCGTTCTTTTGCGATACCGGCTTTTTTCAGCGCGCGTTCCATCGCGAGAACGACGCCGTGCGATTCGGGATCCGGCGCTACCAGATTGTAGGCATCGGCCGATTGGCCGTAGCCGAGCACTTCGGCGTAGATGCGCGCGCCGCGCGCGAGCGCGAATTCCCGTTCTTCGAAAACTAATATCCCGCCGCCCTCGGCGAGCACGAATCCATCACGCTTGAGATCGAAGGGACGCGACGCTTTTTCCGGCTCGTCGTTGCGCGTCGAAAACGCCTTCATCGAGCAGAAGCCGCCCATCGCCGTCGCGATGATCGTTGCTTCGCTGCCGCCCGTCACCATCGCGATCGCATCGCCCGTGGCGATGGCATTGAAGGCCGAGGTCAATGCGTCGTTTGCGCTCGCGCAGGCGCTGGAGACCGCATACAGCGGCCCGCGCAAACCGTGCGCCATCGAGATGTGCCCGGAGGCGGCGTTCGCCATGAGCATCGGGATGAAGAACGGTGAGATCCGATCCCAGGATTGATCGCCGGCGGTCTTCGTGACCGTGTCTTCGACGGTCTTGATGCCGCCGATGCCCGAGCCGATGATGGCGCCGGTATTCTGGCGCACGTCGGCATCCTCGGGAAACGCCGCGTCGGCAAGCGCCTCGTTTGCCGCGACGTAGGCGAATTGTGCGTAGCGATCCATGCGCCGCGCATCGCGCCGACCGATGAGGGCATCGGGATCGAAGCCTTTGACTTCCGCGGCGATCCGCGTCGAGAGCTTCGTCGCATCGAAAAGCGTGACCGGGCCGACCCCGCTCTTTCCGGCGATCAGCCCGTCCCAAAATGCTTCCTTGGTGTTCCCTAGGGGCGTCACGGCTCCAAGGCCCGTGACGACGACTCGACGCGTCTCCAAAACCACGCTCAAATACCTCGGACCGGAATCGGTCCCTCCTTAAAACGTTGCAACCGGGAATGAAGGGGAACGAGAGGTCGAACCTCCTCGTTCTCATTCTGCTCCCATTTTTCTTAAAACCCGTAAGGAGACGACCCGATGCAGATGCTCAAAACCCAGGCCGCGCTCGTGGCCGCGATCTTTGGAATCGCCGCAACCGGATCGCTGCTGGTCGGCAGCGCCCGCCAGATCGGTTCGGCCCCGTCGCTTTCCAGCGGCGCACCCAACGCTGCGCTAGCGGGCGACCACGGTCAGCACGGCGATCAAGACGACGAAGATCAAGGCGACCAGAAAGACAACGGCAAGCACAAAGGCTGGAAGAAAAACCAAAAACGGTCCCAGAGTATCGTCGGCACGATCCAAAATGTGAACGGCAACTTTCTCAACGTGCGACTCACTACCGGACAGTTCGTCGGCGTCAACGACCAGGCCGCGCTCAACAGCGGACAGACGATCGCAATCAACAGCGGCGAATACGTCCGCATCTACGGGACGTATGGAAACAACGGCGAGTTTTACGCGAATCGTATCACCGCTGCGAACCTCAACAACCAATACGGGAATACCGGGTATCCCGGCAACAACAATCCGTGCGCGCTCAATTCGTACGGTGGATCGCTGCAGACGGTCACGGGATATGAGACAAGTCCGCCCGATGCGAATGGAAGCTTTCAACTCGTAACGCAACAAAACGGCGTTCCGCTCCCCGGCCAGACGTACACGATCATCACGTCGAATCAAACATGCTTTGCGACGCGCCCCGGCTCGTACGGCACGCATCTGCGGATCGTCGGCTATCCGAGCGGTGACGGGCACACGCTCAAAGCCGTTCGCATCTCCAGCTAAGGCCTGCGGAGACGACGCGCCGAAGACCCCTTCGGTGAGCACGCCGCGCACCGCGCGCTATCCCGCCGGTCCGAGTTCGATCGAAGCGATCGCAAAAATGAACCGCGGCGGCCTCCTGCGCGGAGCCGCCGCGTTTTTCAGCGAGACCGCGCGCAAATACGAGCCGATCGCACACTGGAAAATGAATCGCGCGCATTTCTATCTCGTCGACGATCCCGACATGATCGAAGACGTGCTCGTCCATCAGACGCCGCATTTTCACAAGGGTCGCGGCGTGCAGCGTCTGGTCCCGCTTCTCGGAGCGGGATTGCTCACAAGCGAAGAGCCCTTGCATCTGCGCCAGCGTCGTCTCGCGCAGCCCGCCTTCCATCGCGATCGCATCGCAACGTACACGACGCAGATGGTCGAAGAAACCCAGCGCGCGATGGCGACGTGGACCGACGGCGCGACGATCGATGTCGGTCAAGCGATGATGCACCTGACGCTTGCCATCGCCGCGCGCACGTTCTTTGGGACCAACGTCGATGCCGACGCCGATATCATCGGGCGTGCGTTGACCGATGCGATGCGCATCTTACCGCTTGCGATGTCGCCGATCGGCGAATGGATCGATCGCATGCCGTGGCTTCCCGCGCAGCGCCGATTCCTCGCATCGCGCGCGACGCTCGACACGGTGATCTATCGCATCATCGAAGAACGACGCACGAGCGGCGATCGCGGCGATCTGCTCTCGATGTTGCTGCTGGCTCGCGACGACGATCAACCGATGAGCGACGAACAAGTGCGCGACGAAGCGATCACGATTTTTACCGCGGGGCACGAGACGACCGCAAACGCGCTGACGTGGACGTGGGGATTGCTCGGCCGCACGCCGACCGTCGCCGCGCGCATGCGCGCGGAAATCGACACCGTGCTCGGCGATCGCGCGGCGACGCTCGCCGATGTCCCGAATCTCACCTATACGCGCGATGTCTTGAGCGAATCGATGCGACTCTATCCGCCGGCGTGGGTCATCAGTCGCCGCGCGATGCAACCGGTGAACGTCGGCGGTTACGCGTTGGATCCCGGCTCGGTCGTCGTTACCTCGCCGTATGCGAGTCATCGCAATCCGCGCTACTTCGAAGATCCGCTCGTCTTCCGGCCGGAGCGCTGGCCCGAAATTCGCCCGACGCTGCCCAAGTTTGCGTACTTCCCGTTCGGCGGTGGCAACCGATTGTGTATCGGCGAGGCATTCGCGTGGACCGAGGGCATCGTCGCGCTCGCCACGATCGCGCAGCAGTATGCGTTGGAGCGGGTGGACGCAGCGCTACCGGAGATCGAACCGCTGGTTACCTTACGACCGCGAACGCCCGTGCGCGCGCGGCTTTCGCTTCGACGAACGAACGTCGCACATCTCGCAGGCGTCGACCCGATCTAAGCCACGCTTTGTCGCCGCGCCGTTTTCTTTTTCGCGTTGGTCTTTTTGGCGGTCGTCTTTTTCGCGACGGTCGTCGTACGTGCGCCGCTTGCGCTCATTTTCAGCGCGGTCTTGCGGCCGCCGACATTCGTACCGGATTTTGCTTGGGCTGATTCCGCTTGCGCGTGTTCGTGCAGAATGGCTCTCGCTCGTTCGAGAATCTTGCGCTGCGCGGCGCCGAGATTTTTTCCGGCTCGATCGATGGAGAATGTCAACATCGAGAGTGCCGATCGTGCCGCTCACCGCCGATCGAGCGGGTTTCGCAGATGATGACCTCGCTTGACGGCAGGTCGGCGCCGATGACGTCCCGCGGCGTGATACGAATCTCGCTGCGCGACGGCCATCGAGGCGACGCACCCGGCCTCGGAACCGACCCGGCTCGCCGCCCCTCGGACGGGACGGCGCCTCGATGACGGCGTTCTGCCCGATCGTACCCGCGCGGCACGAGGGCTGTGATCCCCAAACCAACCAATCGGACATTTCTACTTGGGGCAAAACCGGACATTTGAACTTGGGGCCGATACGCTCGGCACGAGGGCCTTGCCCCTCCCGGGTGGGTCTGGTATACTTCCGTGGCTATGTTTAACTTCGATCTGCAGCTGTTCGCATCCAAAAAGGGCGGCGGCTCCACACGTAATGGCCGCGACTCCAATGCCCAGCGCCTCGGCGTGAAACGCTACGGCGGCGAGCTGGTCTTGGCGGGCAACGTCATCATCCGCCAGCGCGGCACGAAGTTCTACCCCGGCGTCGGCATCGGCATGGGCAAAGACCATACGCTCTTCGCGCTCGTCGAGGGTCACGTGAAGTTCAGCACGCGGCGGAATCGCCAATTCGTGAACATCGTTCCGGCCTCGGAGTAACGCTCCGCCGGCCTTCGTGCTTACGGAGTTCACAGAGCCTTCGGGCTCTTTTTTGATTTATGCAATTCATTGATGAAGCGTCCATCGGGATCGCCGCAGGCAACGGCGGAGCCGGTAAAGTCGCTTGGCGACGTGAAAAATACGTTCCCAAAGGCGGTCCAGCCGGTGGCGATGGCGGGCGGGGCGGAAACGTCTTTCTCGAGGCGACGCCCAATCTTGGGACGCTGGTCGATTTTCGTTTCAAGAAGCAGTTCGCAGCAGAATCCGGCGACGGCGGGTCCACGACCAACAAATCCGGCAAGAGTGGCGAGGACCTCATCATTCCGGTGCCGGTCGGCACCTTGGTCTACCGCGCCGAGATCGATACCGA
>Ga0123337_10001148_pt1 | contig 35780 bp, 34 predicted proteins | sample frozenSSSSmetaG_FD_89792 | JGI IMG/M metagenome (GOLD analysis project Ga0123337, IMG submission 89792) | Glacier valley bacterial and archeal communities from Borup Fiord, Nunavut, Canada, to study Microbial Dark Matter (Phase II) -... | ecosystem: Environmental > Aquatic > Freshwater > Ice >...
GCTGGTTGTTCGCGAACGCTTTTTTGCCGTATGGAGCCGATTCTTCCGCAGCGAGTAAGGCGGGTTTGTCACGTATTACGTGACAAATGAGGTTGGGGGATTCGGAGGGAGAATCGAGGGCGGAGCGGAGGAAGGGGGACGTGGCGGTGGTGGCGCGGGCGACGTCTTCGGGCGGGCCTTCGGCGATGATCTGACCGCCGTCGGCGCCGGCTTCGGGGCCGACCTCGATGAGCCAGTCGGCGGATTTGAGGACGTCGAGGTTGTGCTCGATGACGACGACGCTGTGGCCGCGATCGACGAGGGCCTGGAGGACGGCGATGAGGCGTTTGACGTCGTGGCGGTGGAGGCCGGTGGTGGGTTCGTCGAGCAGGAGCAGAGCGCCTTGGGACGGCGTGGGGGCAACCGCTTTTTTGGGTGCGGCTTCGCCGGTGAAGCCACTGAGGTATTTGACGAGCTTGAGGCGTTGGGATTCGCCGCCGCTGAGGGTGTTGAGGGGTTGGCCTAACGTGAGGTAGCCGAGGCCGACGGACTCGAGGCTGGCGAGACGGGTGCGGATGTTGGCGTGGTTTTCGAAGAGGGATAACGCGTCGGTGATGCTCGTGCCGAGGAGGTCGGAGACGGAGAGGTTGTTCCAGCGGATGGCAAGGACTTCGGGTTTGAAGCGTTTGCTTTCGCAGATGGGGCAGGGGACGAAGACGTCAGAGAGGAACTGCATCTCGACGCGTTCGTAGCCGAGGCCTTGGCAGTGGTCGCAGCGTCCGTCGCCGCTGTTGAAGGAGAACGAAGAAGAGTTGAAGCCGGCTTCCTTGGCGGCGGGTTCGCGGGCGTAGAGTTCGCGGATGAGTTCCCAGGCGTCGGTGTAGAGCGCGGGGTTGGAGCGCGGGGTGCGGGAGAGGGGCGATTGATCAACGAGGACGATCTCGGCGAAGGCGTCGTCGCCGGTGATCGAGGCGATGACGGCGGGGTCTTCGGTGAGCTGGAGGCGCTTCGAGAGCAGACCTTGGTGGATGACGTTGTCGAGGAGCGTGGATTTGCCGGAGCCGGAGACGCCGGAGAGGGCGACGAGGCGGTGGAGCGGGAGCGAGAGGGTGACGTTGCGGAGGTTGTGCTTGGAGGCGTCGCGGAAAGTGAGGCGAGGCGAGTTTTTATCGACGGGTCGGCGGGTGGCGGGGATGTCGACTTGCTCGCGGCCGGAGAGGTAGCGGCCGGTGATGGCGTTGGAGGTAAGGAGGGCGGGGAGTTGGCCTTCGAAGACGATGTGGCCGCCGCGGGCACCGGGCTCGGGGCCGACCTCGATGAGGTGGTCGGCGGCGCGGATCATGGCTTCGTCGTGCTCGACCACAACGACCGTGTTGCCGGCGTCGGTGAGGGTGCGGATGATCGCGATGAGGCGGTCGATGTCGCGCGGGTGCAGGCCGACGCTGGGTTCGTCGAGGACGAAGAGTGTGTCGACGAGGGACGTGCCGAGGCAGGAGGTGAGGTTGACGCGCTGGACCTCGCCGCCGGAGAGGGTTTTGGAGGTGCGGTCGAGCGTGAGGTAGCCGAGGCCGACCTGCTGGAGATAACGAAGGCGCGTGAGGATGCTCTCGTAGGCGATGGTGGCGCTGCGGTTGTCGTCGGAAGTGGCGAGTGACGAGTGGAGAGTGATGAGAGCGGCAAGCTCGGAGACGGGGAGTTGGTAGAGCTCGGGAAGGGCCTTGCCCTGCCATTTCCAGCAGAGGGATTCGGGCTGGAGGCGGGAGCCTTTGCAGGAGGGGCACTCGTTGTAGGCACGGTAGCGCGAGAGGAAGACGCGGACGTGCATCTTGTAGGTGTTCTTCTCGAGCCACGTGAAGAAACCTTTCACGCCATACCAGGCCTTGGGCCAATCGAGTCCGTTTTCGCCGTAGCCGGGTTCGCCGTTGATGGCGAAGTCGCGCTGCTCGGGCGTGAGGGAGGCGAAGGGGACGTTGACGGGGATTTTTTTCTTTTTGGCGACGGAGATCAGATCGTCCTTGGAGGCGCTGTAGACTTCGCCTTCCCACGCCTTGATGGCGCCGTCGGCGATGGAGACGGACTGGTCGGGAATCGCGAGGCGGTAGTCGATCTCGATGATGCGGCCGAAGCCACGGCACTGGGGACAGGCGCCGAGCGGGGAGTTGAAGGAGAAGAGCGCGGGGGACGCGGCGCGGAAGGTGCGGCCGGTCTCGGGGGAGTGCAGGCCGCGGGAGTAGTGACCGAGCGGGGCGAGGGTGTCGGCGGCGAAGAGGTGAACCTGGCCTTGGCCGAAGTGGAGGGCTTGTTCGATGGCTTCGAGGAAGCGGGACTTGTTCTCCGGCAGGACCGCGATGCGGTCCTGGGCGGCGAACAAGAACGTCGAACGCTCAACATCCAACATCCAACGCCCAAGTTCGGAATCGGCGGGCGCGGCCAGCATGTCGTCGATGCGGGCAACCTGCATGTGCGAGCCGGGCGGTTGGTGGTTGGACGTTGAGCGTTGGGCGTTGGATGTTGGATGTTCGTGCGCGGGCAGCAGCACGCGCACGTAGGACTGGCCTTTGAGGTTGGTGAGGATTTCGGTCCAGGTGAGTTTTCCGGGTTTGGTGACTTTGAAGGCGACGATGACCTGGGCACCGGGAGTGGCGGCGTGAGTTTTGGCCCAGATGGTGACGGGGGTGTCGTCTTCGACGGGTTTGCCGGTGGCGGGGTCGAAGCAGGTGGCTACGTGGCTGAACCAGACTTTAAAGAAGTCGGTGAGCTCGGTCATCGTGCCGACGGTCGAGCGGGAAGTCTTTACGGTGTTGGTCTGCTCAATGGCGATGGACGGGCGGATGTTCTCGATGGAGTCGACCTTGGGCTTGTCGAGGAGGTCGAGGAACTGGCGGGTGTAGGCGGAGAACGTCTCGACGTAGCGGCGCTGGCCCTCGGCGTGGAGCGTATCGAAAACGAGGGAGCTTTTGCCGGCGCCGGAGAGGCCGGTGACGACGACGTATTTGCCGAGGGGCAGGTCGAGGTCGAAGCCCTTGAGGTTGTTCTGGCGAACACCGCGCAGGCGGATGCATTCGGGCTGGTTTTTTGGGAGAGGGGAAGCGGAGCGGGCCACGGCGCACACGGATGAACAAGGCAGGACTGAAAGCAAATGCGGCTTGCAGGAACGCGCGAAGAATTCCGGAAGACGGATGGGTTGCGATTATTTTCCGGTGAGCGCGAGAGTGGCACCGGCATTCTTGATGGCGGTGGCCACAGGGGCGGCGGGCTTCGTGTCAGTGACGATGGTAAACTTGGCGTTGAACGGCGAGGTGAGGCTCATGGCCTTGCGGCCGAACTTGGAGCTGTCCATCGCGAAGAGGGTGCGTTCGGAGGCGGCGATCATCTTGCGCTGGGTGGCGACGATGAGGGCGTTGTGGTTCCAGACGCCGGCCTCGGTGATGCCGGCGCCGCCGAGGATGGCGATGTCGGCGTGGATCTGCTCTAGGGAGTGTTCGCAGAGCGGGCCGACGAGGACGCCAAGGCGGTTGTAGATGCTGCCGCCGGTGACGATGGTTTCGAGCGAGCCGATTTCGCTGAAGAGGCCGGCGATGGGGAGCGAGTTGGTGATGACCTGGAGGCGCTTTGCCGCGAGGAGGCGGGCGACGGCGTAGGTCGAGGTGCCGCCGTCGAGGATGACGGTCATGCCGGGTTGGACTTGGTCGGCGATGAGGCGGGCGATGGCGAATTTTTCGCCGGCCTGGCGTTGGTCACGGGAGATGAAGTCGTATTCTTTGGCGAGTTCGTCGGTCTCGATCAGCGAGGCGCCGCCGTGGTGGCGGCGGAGCATGCCCTTGACCTCGAGTTCGTCGAGGGCGCGCCGGACAGTGGACAGGGAGATGTCGAAGCGGGTGGCAAGGGTATGCAGGTCGGCGTATTTGTGTTCACGGATGTATTTTTCGATGAGGTCGAGCCGCTGCTTGTTCGTCATGGTTCAAGGGGTCTAAGGGTTTGCGAACAAAGGTCGAGCCGCCGGGTGATGAGCAGGGTGGGTGTGGCGGGAAAATTTCGTTGCCGCATGCCGGGTGGAGGCGAAAGTGAGACAATGAATCATCCTTTCCTTCAACTGCTGGTGCGCTGGTCGGTGCTGGCGTTGGGCGTGACCCTCGCCACCAAGTTGATCACGGGCATCCACTGCGATGACGTGGGCACGCTGGCGGCGGTGGTGTTGCTGCTGAGTCTTTTCAACGCCGTGCTGAAGCCGCTGCTCGTGCTCTTCACGCTGCCCTTTATCCTGCTTTCGCTGGGGCTGGGTATGTTGGTCATCAACGCCTTTCTTTTCATGCTGGTGGGCGAAATGGTAAAAGGTTTTCGCGTGGACAGCTTCTGGTCGGCTCTTGGAGGCGCGCTGATCGTCAGCGTCACGAATATCATCATCAGCATGGTGATCGGGAAAAAACCACGGCCGCCGCGAGGGGGATCGCCCGGCCCTCGTCCTCCTATGAAACGCGACGACGTGATCGATATTTGAGGCGGCTGTTTTCAATTTGACCGAGCGGGGAGGCCCCGTGACGTTTGTGCTTTCATCAACTTCCGCATAGGCTCCTTTTAACACCATGGCTGAAACCACAGAATACGATCTCATTGTCATCGGCGGCGGCCCGGCGGGTTACGCGGGTGCCATTCGCGCCGGCCAACTCGGCAAGAAGGTTGCCTGCATCGAACTCGAGCGCGCCGGCGGCACCTGCCTCAACTGGGGCTGCATTCCGACCAAGGCTTTGCTCAAGAGCGCCGAGCTCTACAACAAGATCAAGAAGGCCGACACGTTCGGCATCAATGTGAAGGAAGTCACTTTTGACTTCGCCAAGGTTGTCGAGCGCTCGCGCGGCGTGGCCGGCCAGATGGCCAAGGGCATCGAGTTCCTCTTCAAGAAGAACAAGGTCGATTACTTCACGGGCAAGGCCCGCGTGATCGCGGCCGGCATGGTCGAGATCACCGAGGGCGAACATAAGGGGAAGTTTTTCAAAACGAAAAACATCCTCATCGCAACCGGCTGCAAGATGCGCCGCATTCCCGACCTCGCGCTCGATGGCGTGCGCGTGATGACCTCCCGCGAAGCCCTCGCCAACACCCAGCTGCCGAAGTCCATCGTGATCGTCGGCGCCGGTGCGATCGGCGTGGAGTTCGCCTATTTCTACAACACTTTCGGCTCGAAGGTGACGCTCGTTGAGATGTTGAACCAGGTTCTTCCCGTCGAGGACGAAGAGGTTTCCAGGGTTCTCCAAAAATCCCTCGAAAAACAGGGCATCACCATCCTCACCGGCACCAAGTGCGAGAACTTCCGCGTCGGCAAAGACTCGGTCAAGGTGGACCTCGTGACCGGCGACAAAAAGCAGGAAGTCGAGTCCGAGGTGGTGCTCTCCGCCATCGGCGTGGTCGCCAACATCGAGGGCGTCATCGCCGACGCGGTGAAGATCGAGCTCGACCGCAACTACGTGAAGGTCGGCGACGATTATCAGACCAATATCAAGGGCATCTACGCCGCCGGCGACATCATCGGGCCGCCCTGGCTCGCGCACGTCGCGACATTCGAGGCCGTCAGCTGCGTCAACGGCATGTTCGGCCACGGCAAGGCCAAGCGCGTGACCAAGTTCCCCGGCTGCACCTACTGTCAGCCGCAGGTTTCCAGCACCGGTCTCACCGAGAAGGCCGCGAAGGAAAAGAAGCTCGACTACAAGGTCGGCAAATTCCCCTTCACCGCGTCCGGCAAGGCCGTGGCGTCCGCCGACAGCGAAGGTTTCGTCAAGGTCATCACCGATGCAAAGACCGGCGAGATCTATGGCGCGCACATCATCGGCAGCGAGGCCACCGAGCTGATCGCCGAGTATGGGCTTGCGATCGAACTCGAGGCCACCGTGGACGACATCCACCAGACGATCCATGCGCACCCGACGCTCAGCGAAGCGATTATGGAGGCGGCCGCCGCGTCGCTCGGCGAAGCGATCCATATCTAAGGTTTCGAGACCTTCACAAAAAGCCCCGCTAGCAAAACGAGCGGGGTTTTTTGCGTTTAAACTTTGGCGGATGACAGGGCTCGCGCGAAAGCGGTCTTGCGTTTGCCGGATAAAACCGGGTTCCGTCCGCCATGCCCCGGTTCATTTGTTTACCCCTCTGGCTCTTCATCAGTCTTAGCCTTTCCATGATTGCTCAAGGTGCTTCGGTCACGCTGCCGGCACCCATGCCGGATCATCCCCGATTGCTCGTCGATGCGGCAAAATTCACCGCCTTGCGCGCCCAGATTGTTGCCGATCCGGTGTCGGCGCGGATTTTCAAGGACCTCCGCCAAAGGGCCGACGCGATGCTCGTGCAGCCGCCGTTAACCTACAAAAAAGAGGGACGGCGTCTCCTCGCCGTTTCCCGGGAGGCGCTCGCACGCATCAGCATCCTCGCGATAGTGAACCGTCTCACGGATGATCCGCGTTACTTTGACCGGGCGGTGGTCGAGCTGCGTGCGGTCACGGCGTTCAAGGACTGGAATCCTTTGCACTATCTCGACACGGCGGAGATGACCCTGGCGGTCGCCGTCGGCTACGACTGGCTTTACGACCGTCTCGCCCCTGAAGACCGCGTCGTCTTCGCCCGTGCGATCTTTGAGCTGGGACTCAAGCAATCCGAGGAAGGGCCGGCTTCGCAGCACTGGTGGATTAACGGCACAAACAACTGGAACCAAGTTTGCCATGCGGGGATGGTGGCGGGAGCCATTGCGCTTGCGGACGAGCAACCGGAGCTGGCCCGTCGTATCGTCAACCGCGCCGTCGAAAATCTGCACCTTTCCGCCGATGGCTACGCGCCTGACGGTGCCTATCCAGAGGGCCCGGGATACTGGGCCTATGGCACCACGTTTCACGTGATCCTTGTCGATGCGCTTGAATATTTTTCGGGTAAAACTTACGGCCTCGATGCGTTCCCGGGTTTTTTGGGCAGCGCCGATTACATGCTGCAAATGGTCACGCCGACCGGGCTGCTTTACGACTATTCTGACTGCGGAGTTAAAACTGGTCTGAACATCCCGCAATATTGGTTTGCGCGGAAAACCGGCCGTTCCGGACTACTCTTCGGCAACAACGCCGTGCTCGCCGTCAGCAGCCCCGACAAGCCCTTGCGTGCGGATCCGCGCGCCGAGGCGTTCGCTCTCTTGTGGCTCAATCCCAAACTGCCGGCCAACGCCGTTCAGCCGCCGCTCAGTTGGTTGGGGCGTGGCGTGAATCCCGTGGCCACGCATCGTTCGGCGTGGGGTGACGTCCGCGCGACATTCGTCGGACTAAAAGGCGGGGCGGCCAGTGTCTCGCACGGACACATGGACGTAGGCTCGTTTTTGCTGGAGGCGGATGGCGTGCGCTGGGCTGTTGATCCCGGCATGCAGGATTACGAATCACTGGAATCAAAAGGCATCAAACTTTGGTCGGGTGCGCAGGATGGCGAACGTTGGCGGATTTTCCGCCTTGGGCCCGATGCGCACAGCATCCTGCGCTTTGATGGAGCGATGCCCAAGGTCGGCGGGCGCGGCGAGCTCGTGAGGTTTTCGGCCAAGCCGGCGACTTCGGTCGTCAACTTGGATGCGGTTTATGCCGGCCAGATAAAAACCGTGAGTCGTGGCGTGATGCTCACGTCTGATCGCTGCGTGCTTATTCAGGATGAGTGGACTGCCGCCGCTAAACCAGTGGACGTTACTTGGCAGATGCTGGCGCAGGCCGACGAAGCGGTGATCGGCGAGGGTGAGGTGCATCTCAAACAAGGAAAGGAAAGCCTCGTCCTTCGTGTGATTACACAGGTGGATGCAAAGATCGCCGTCGAGGACGTTTCGGCGCCTCGCGCTCCTTACGATGCGCCTAATCCCAAGCTCAAGCGCATCACCATCACCACGCACACTGCCGGTGGAGCGGACGGCGTATTTCGTATTCTGGCCGTGCCTGGATCGGTTGTGACCCCGGCTCCTTTGGATGTCCGGCGATTGGCCGATTGGGGCGAGCCGGTGCCGTCGCCCTGAAAACTGGTGCAAGCGCCGGGAGTCGAACCCGGATCGACGGCTTCGGAGACCGCTACACTATCCATTGTGCTACGCCTGCAAAACTGAGTCGTGAAATTCGGCCGGCCGGCCCGTGCTGTCGAGTGCAAACCAACTGGGCGCGTTGGCTGCGGAGGCTCAGGCTTTCTTGTCCGCCTTCATGTGGCGGTGGACGAAAACGTAGTAAACCGCGCCGAGCACGATGAACGCCGCGACGACCCAGAGCGTGATCCGGTGGAGTTCGCCCTTCATGAGTGCATCGTCCTGCCCGGCCTGGATGCCGAGCCATGCCAGCACCGAGCACCAGATTCCCGATCCGATGAGCGTGTAGAGTGAATAAAGCCCGAAGTGGAAGCGCACGATGCCCGCCGGGATGCCGATGAGGTGGCGCACAACCGGCAGAAGCCGTGAAAAGAAAATCCCGAACGATCCGAATTTTTCGGCCCAGCGTTCGGCGGCGGCGATTTTTTCCGGAGTGATGAGCACGTAGCGGCCATAACGCGCGGCCAGCGGCCGACCGGCCAGACGGGCGGCCCAATACATGACCGACGCTCCGACCCACGAACCGATGGTGCCGGCGACGATCACGCCCCATACGCTCATCGTGCCTTTGGTGTGGGCGAGGTGGGCGGCGGGAGGGATGACGAGTTCGCTCGGCAGGGGAACGATGGAGCTTTCAACCGCCATGAGCAGGCCGACGAGCCAGTAGCCGCCTTGTTCAAGTTTGTCCGAATACCAGGCGATGAGCTGGGCGAGCATTTCTTTCATGGGCGAGGAGGGCGGGCGGATTGAGCGTAGATTTTGGGCAGAAAAAAGGGCAGGCGGGTAGTTGAAACCCTGCCTGCCCAAAAGGAGACGAAAGCGGTGGGCTTAGACGTCGGGCTTGGTCTTGCGGAGACCGGCGACGCGGTCGCCTTCTTTCCACTGGCCACGCTTTTTCAGGATGGCGACGCGCTCGAAGCGCTTGAGGACGTTGCGTTTGATGACGATGCCGGAGGCACCTTGGAGGCTTTTATGCTGTGACATGGCTTTGAAATCGAAGGTTGGCGCGAAGTTAAAGGGTCATGTGTCTAGGGAGCGCGCCGCCCATGACAAGTATTTTTCTCCAACCTGTTCGGCCCGCACGACGATCCATTCCGGCGTTTCGTAGGGATGGCAGGCGTGCAACCAAGCTTCCAGCGCGGGTAATTGTGCGGGTAACACTTTGAACATCAGGCGAAATTCCGCAGTTTTCTCCTGTGCGCCGTTCCAGCGGTAATGGGACGTCACCGGCCCCTCGACCTGCACGCAGACGGCCAGCGAACGCGAGACGGCTTCGGCGGCCAGCCGGTCGGCGGTTTCGGGGTCGGCCAAGGTGGTCCAAGCGATAAACATGCGGGGCCAGCCAACGGGTTCCGCCCTGTTTTCGCAAGATCGGCGGGGCAAATAAACCCTTGACCGGCCTTGGGGTGCCTTATGCTATCGCCCCTTATCGCATAAAACCAACGCCGACCATGAGAGAAGACTACCTTAAAGAAGCCCACAAAGTCATTCCTGATTCCAACCTGCTTATCAACGTGGTTTCGCGCCGCGTGAAGCAGCTCCGCCGTGGCAGCCGCGCGCTGGTTGAATCCTTGGAAAAACTCGCGCCCGAAGACATCGCCCTGCGCGAGATCATCGAAGGCAAGATCACCTTCCAGGAAGCCGCCGCCGAGTAATCGGCAGGTCGCGGGCGACGAGCCCTTTTGCTTTCGGGTCACTTTGCGCGAAGCTGGGAATTCTCGGGGCGTGTTTCGCCCGGTAAAATTCTTCGCCTCGCCCGGAGTGACTTTTTTTATACCTTGTTGCGGCGGTCGCCGACTTCCGCTTCCCTCTGTCCATGTCCGCCAAGAAAAAAGACTCCGTCCGTTTCACGGAAGTCCGCAACGCCAAGGCGCTGCGAGATTTTCACGTGGAGGAGCGCTTTGAGGCGGGCCTCGTGCTCCACGGCACCGAGGTGAAGGCCATCCGCGCCGGCCGCGCGCAGATCAGCGACGCCTTCGGCAAGTTCGAGAAGGGGGAGCTGTGGCTCTTCAACGCGCACATCGAGGAATACGAATTCGGCAACATCAACAACCATGCCGCGCGGCGTATCCGGAAGCTGCTCCTGCACAAACATCAGGTGCGCAAGATCGCCCAGGCGATGCAGGTCGGCGAACGCACGCTTGTGCCGTTGCGCATCTATTTCAAGGAGGCGCTCGTGAAGGTCGAGGTGGCCCTCTGCATCGGCAAACAGCAGCACGACAAACGCGCCGACTTGCGCAAGAAGGCCGAGATGATGGAAGTGAAACAGGCCCTTAAATTTCGCCGCACCACATGAGCAAGCTTCCCGCCACTGTCACCGTCCGCGTGCCCGGCAGCACGTCCAACTGCGGCGCCGGCTTCGACACGCTCGGGCTGGCCTTGCAGATCCATAATCGAGTGACGCTGACGCGGACCGACGACGTGACGCCGCAACCGGTTTCACCGGCGGATGGTCGTGCGCAGGCGATGGTCGAGGCGACGACGGGGGCGTTCTTTGCGGCGGCGCGCAAAGCTCCCTTTGGCTTTTCCTATCAAATCCGCGGCGAAGTGCCGGCGGCGCGCGGGCTTGGCTCCAGCGTCACGGTGATCGGCGGGGTGCTGGGCGGGTTGAACGCCCTTTCCGGAGCCAACCTTTCCAAGCACCAGCTCGTGGCCATCGCCACCGCGTTGGAGGGGCATCCGGACAATGCGGCGGCCGGCATTTTGGGTGGTTTCTGCGTGGCGCGTTGCGATGCGGCGACCAACGCCTATGTCGACACGGTGCGCATCGAGTTGCCGGCGACACTCGCTTTCGTGGCGGCTTCCCCCGAGGTCGAGATGTTGACCAAGGAGTCGCGCGGCGTGCTGCCGACGACGTTGCCTTATTTTGACGCGGTGAAGAGCATCAACAGTTCATCCTACCTTGTGGCTGCGATGATCTCGGGTGATTACGAACGACTGCGCGGCGCGGTGGCGGACTTCATGCACGAGCCTTATCGCCTGCCGAAGATTCCCGGAGGACGTCCGGCGATCGAGGCGGGTGTCGCGGCGGGCGCCTACACGGGTTGGCTGAGCGGCAGCGGCTCCACGGTTTTGTGCGTTGCCCCGCAGACTGAGGCCGAGGCGGTGGCGGTTGCGATGCAGGCGGCTTTTACGGCTGCGGGTTTGCGCAGCACGGCCCGTGTGCTGGTGGCGGACAACGCCGGGCTGGTGGTGGAGTAAATTCTCTAGCTGACCCGGATGGACGGAGGATTATCTCCGTGCCAGTGCCGGCAAATCGCGGCGGCGAGCTGCTGCCAGCGAAAGGGCTTGGGCAGAACTTCCTTCAGGTTGCCCAAGCCGTCCGGACTGTGTTCGTCCAGATTGAACGAGTGGCCGGTGATGATCATGCTCGGGATTTCGGGCGCCATGGCGTGCACGGCGCGGATGAATTCGAGACCGTTCATTTCCGGCATGTAATAATCGGTGACGATGATACCGGGCCGCAGCGCCGTGATTTTTTTAAGGGCGTCCTCGGGGCGCGTGAAAGTGTAGACGGGAACGGTGAAATGCTCCTGCAGCAGATTACCGATCATGTCGGTGAACGATTTTTCGTCGTCCACGATCACTATGGATTGAACATCGTTCGTTTCCACGCGCCCAACCTAGCGAGGGGCAATCCGTTCGCAAACAGTAAACCCGTGCGGCCATGGAAAGTTTGCCATGGTGAGGACGCTCCCGTGACGTGGGGGAGCGGCCATGCTTCACATCGTATTGTTCCAACCCGAGATTCCTCAAAACACCGGCAACATCGGCCGCATGTGCGCGCTGACGCGGTCGCGGTTGCACCTGATTCATCCGCTGGGATTCGAGATCACGGACAAGCATCTCAAGCGGGCGGGCATGGACTACTGGCACGCGCTCGATGTGCATCATCACGCGGACTGGGCGGCGTTCAAAGCAAGCGCGGCGAGGCCGGAGCGTCTCTGGCTTTTTACGACCAAGACGACGCAGAGTTACTGGGACGTTTCATTTGCGGACGGTGACGGTCTGGTCTTTGGCAACGAGGGCCACGGGGCGCCGGAGTGGCTGCACGAAGAGTTTGGCGGAGATCGCCGTGTGACGATTCCTCATGCGAACCACGAATTGCGTTCGCTCAATCTGAGCACGGCGGCGGGCATCGCCTGCTACGAGGCGATCCGGCAGACGAAGCTGCTTGGCTAACCGCGCACGACGATGACGTTGGAGCGGGTCTTCATGCCGATCCGGTAGCCGCGGCCGAGCAGGTAGGCGATGACGTCTTCCTTCCAGTGGGACTGGTGGACGAATTCGAGGATTCCTGCGGTGGGGAGCTTGTCGTCGGGCAGGGCGCGCAACCACGGGAGCAGGGCCTTGTCCTCGTGGCCCTCGACATCGATTTTGAAGGCGTCAACGCGTTCCACGCCTACGCTGGCCAGAATATTCACAAGCGTGTCCACCCTTACGGCGACATCCCCTTCAACAGAGGTGGTCGAAACCGTGCCGCTGCCCATGTCGCCCGGACTGTGCAAAAATAATTCGCCAGCCTTATCCGAGACGGCAACGGGGACCAGTTGGAGGCGTTCGTTCAAGTCGTTCGCGGCGGCGTTGAACAGCAGGCGTGGCACCAGCAGGGGATTCGGCTCGATCGAGACGATACGGGCAAAGCCCAGCTTGACGGCCGAGAGGCTGTAATAGCCGATATTGGCACCGATATCGAGAAAGACGCCTTTCGCCGGCACGTGGCGGTTGATGAAATTCAACTCGGCCTGATCGCGCAGGCCGGATCGTAAAAGGAGCTTTTGGTCGGTTATATTCTTGTCGGGGATCACGCGCAATTTGAGCCCGTAGTAATCTATGTCGACAGGCCCGCGGCCAAAGTGGCGAAGCCAGGTGCGGGTAATCCATTTGTGCAAAAATCCGCACGAGAGACCGGCTTGCACCGGCAACCGGAGTAGGACGGCGTTACCTGTCGGTTTGAACTCTCCCCACGTGCAGTTTTCGGCGGGATTCATGAACGCGTTTAAATTTCACCCATACGCACACAGGCCACCTCTCTATTCAAGAATGATTTAAGGGGAATTTCGCCGGTTTTGCAGCGATCTTGCGCGAAAGCACAGCGCGGATGAAAAGCGCAGCCGGAGGGAGGGTTGATCGGTGAAGGCGGGTCGCCGGCCAGCACGATGCGTTGCCGGGCGCGTTCCACGTCGGGATCGGGCACGGGAATCGCGCTGACGAGCGCGCGGGTATAGGGATGCTGCGGGCGCTCGATCACGTCCACGGCGGAGCCGAGTTCTACGATCTTGCCGAGATACATGACGGCCACACGGTCGGAGATGTGCTTCACGACGGACAGGTCGTGCGCGATGAAGACGAGGCTCAGGCCCATCTTGCGGACGAGTTCAGCGAGGAGATTCAGGATTTGCGCTTGGATGGAGACGTCGAGGGCGGAGACGGGTTCGTCCGCGATGATGACCTTGGGCTGGAGGGCGAGCGCGCGGGCGATGGCGATGCGTTGGCGTTGTCCGCCGGAAAATTCATGCGGGTATTTCTGCATGAAACGCGGGGCGAGGCCGACGAGTTCCATGAGTTGACCGACACGTGCAACGACCTCGCCGGGCGGACACACCTTATGCACGAGCAATGGCTCGGCGAGCGTGGCGAAGACGGTCATGCGCGGATTCAGCGACGCATAGGGATCTTGGAAAACCATCTGCAGATCACGGCGGATGATCTGCACGGAGGCGGCCGAGCTTTGAGTGAGGTTTTTTCCTTCGAGCAGCACAGTGCCACCGGTGGTGGGAACGAGCTGCATGATGGTGCGCGCAAGGGTGGACTTGCCGCAGCCGGATTCACCGACCAGTCCCAGCACTTCGCCGCGTCGCAAGCTAAGCGAAACGCCATCAACGGCCTTCACGGTGCCGACCTGCTTGCGAAACAAAAAACCCTTCTGGATAGGGAAGTGGGTTTTGACGTTCTGCAGCTCAAGAATGGGTTCGATCATGGCGATGGGCGTCACAGTTCGCCTGCCTGCACGCGGAGGCAGGCTTGGTCGTGGCCGTTGGCGATGGTTACGAGTTGAGGATCGCGGGCGGTGCAGACTTCGGTGGCGTGGGCGCAGCGTGGCGCGAAGGAGCATCCGGCGATGGGCTTGGACACATCGGGCGGCATTCCGGGGATGGTGAAGAGTTCCGAGCCCTTCGGCTGGGTGGACGGGATGGAGCGTTGCAGCGCGCGGGTATAGGGATGGCTGGGATGGTTGAACAACGTGCGGGTGTCGGCCGACTCGACCACGCGTCCGGCATACATCACGAGCACGCGGTCGCACAGGCCGGCGACCACGCCCAGATCGTGGGTGATGAAAATGACCGCCATGCCCAGCTCGCGCTGCATTTTTTTGATGAGCTCCAGAATCTGCGCCTGCACGGTGACGTCGAGCGCGGTGGTGGGTTCGTCGGCGATGAGCAGTTCGGGTTTGGTGATGAGGGCCATCGCGATCATCACACGCTGGCGCATGCCGCCGGAAAATTCGTGGGGATAGCTACGGAGGCGGCTGGAGGCGTCGTTGATGCCGACTGCCTCAAGCATGGCCAATGCGCGGGCGAGAGCGTCGGCCTTGGAGATTTTCTCGTGGATGAGCAAAGGCTCGATGAGTTGCTCGCCGATCCTCAGGTAGGGATTGAGCGACGTCATCGGATCCTGAAAAATCATGCTGATACGCTTGCCGCGAATGGCGCGCAGCGTGGCGGGCGGACAATGCAGCAGGTCAACGCCATCGAAGAGTGCCGAGCCTCCTTCGATGCGGCCGGGCGGCTGCGGGACGAGGCCCATGAGCGAGTAGCCGGTGACGGATTTGCCCGAGCCTGATTCGCCGACGATGCCGAGGGTTTCACCGCGTTCGAGGTGGAAGCTGATTCCGTCGACCGCCCGATACACACCGTTGCGGGTGTGGAAATAGGTGCGGAGGTCGGTGACCTTCAGAAGCGGCATGGATTGGCAAAGAAAAGGGCGGGAAACCGGCCCTGACTGCAAGCATTGTGAAGTGGGGAAGTGGCCGTGAGGGAGCTTGCCGAGGAGGAGCGGGCTGGGCAGGTTGGTCCTTTACGCATGCCGGCTGATCCATTCACTTCGCTTAGTTTAGGTTCACGATTCTTTTCAACCCCAACATGAGCCGCTCATTACCGTCTTTAACCCGCCGACTCCAATGGCGGCTGGAGTATGGCGTCTATCTTGCGGCTGAGAAATTGATCGGACTGCTGACGCCTCGCGAGGCGTGTCTTGTCGGTGAACAAGTCGGCGTTCTCATCCGGCTGGTTTCCGCCCGTCATCGTCGCATCGTGGAGCGCAACCTGCGCATCGCCTTTGCAGGAGAAAAATCGCCGGCGGAGTTAGCCGTGCTGGCGGAGGAGGTTTTCCGCCGGGCGGGGGCAAATCTGATTGCTTCGCTCTGCACCGCCTCGCTTGAACCGGAGGCGTTGAACCGCGCGGTGCAGATCGAAAACCCGGAGCTGTTGACCAAGGCGATGGCTACCGGAAAAGGGCTGATCGGCGTGCTGGCGCACATGGGCAACTGGGAGGCGTTGGCGCAGAAATTTCCGCAAGTCATGCCGCCGGGGGTGAAGGCGGGCGACATCTACCGGCCTTTGAGCAACCCCTTGCTCGACGTTCGCCTGGTGGCCACGCGCCAGCGCATGGGGCTGAAGCTGTTTGAGAAGAGTGTGAACCCGCTCGCGCTGGCGTCGTTTTTGCGCGCCGGCTCTGGGCTGGGCATCGTGAGCGACCAACGTGCCCTGGGCGTTGGCGAGATCGTGCCGTTTTTTGGAAGACTGACCGCGTGCACGCCGTTGGCTGCGGTGCTCGCACGGCGCACGGGCGCGACCGTGTTCGGTGTTTCGGTGACGACGCGGGCTCCGGGAAAGTGGCGCATCAAGTTTCATCCGCTCATCGGCGAGCCGACTACGGAAAACTGCATGAAGTTGCTTGAGACCGTGATGAGGGAAAGTCCGGCGGACGTGTTTTGGCTGCAAGATCGGTGGAAGGTGCACGATCGCAAGCCGCAGTGGGAGCCGGGGCGCACGCCGAAAGAGGGCATCGCCACGCTGCGCGCCCACAAGCACCGGCGTTGTCTGGTATGGTTGGAAGACGGCGCCGGGCCGGTGCCTCCGCTCAAGCAGGCCGAGCCGGATAATTTCCTTTTCGAATATTCGCTCGCGCCCGGCTCCGCCAGGCCTGCGTGGTTGAGCGATGACGCCATCGTGCATGTGCGTCCGGCCTTGAATCGGCGCAAGGTGATTGCGGAGGAAATCAACCGCATTGATCGGGTGACGGCGCTTCCTCTTGATTTTGTCTATGCCCCTCACGGTTCAGGAAAAGTGGTCGCAGTCTGCCGGCAGATGGGCATGCCGGTTGTCACTGCGTCGGAGGACAACGCATGAGAACTAAACTCACCGACATACGGATTTTATCAGACGGGCGTCCCGGTCACGAGAATCAGTGTTTCGGACTCGCGGAAGCATTGCGGAGGCGCACCGGTGCTGATGTGCAGTGCGTGCGGCTTGATTTGAAGAAGGGCGTTTTTGCCCGGATTTCCCAGGCGCGACAGGTGGGTGTTGGTCTGGCGAAACCGCAATTACTGATCGCAGCCGGACATCGGACGCATGTGCCGCTGTTGCTGGCGGCGCGACGGTTTGGGGCGAAGTCGGTGGTCATCATGAAGCCCTCGCTGCCGATGTGGGCGTTCGACCTGTGCCTGGTGCCTCGGCACGATTTGAACGGACCCAACGGCAGGAAGGGCATTGTCGTCACGCGGGGTGCGCTCAATCGCCTGCCCGAGACGGTTCCCGTCAAGACTGCGACCGGGGTGATTTTGATTGGCGGGCCCTCCAAGCACCATGACTGGTCGGGCGCGCCGTTGCTTGCTGCCATCAAGGAAATCGTGCGTCGTCAGCCGGAGCTGGCTTGGACCGTGGCCAATTCACGGCGAACCCCCGAAAGGTTTCTCAAGGAAGTGGCGACGCTCGGGCTTCCCATCGAAATCGTGCCGCACGACAATACAAAGTCAGGCTGGCTGCCGTCCGTGCTGATGGCGGCGGAGGAGGCTTGGGTTACGGAGGACAGCACTTCGATGATTTTCGAGGCGATCACGGCACGCGCCCGCGTGGGTTTGCTTCCGTTGCCGGCCAAGCAGGCCGGTGATAGGATGATCAGGGCGGTGGACGATATCGTCGCGGCCGGGCATGCGGTGCGCTATGCCGAATGGCTGGCGGCTGAAAAGCCGACTGTTCAAGTCTACTCTTTCCATGAAGCAGGGCAGTGTGCGGATGAAATTTTGAGGCGTTGGTTTTTCGCCCTCTGATGAAAGTCCTGCAGATACTTCCCGAATTGAATGCCGGCGGGGTCGAACGCGGCACATTGGAGATCGCCCGTGCACTCGTGGATGCCGGCCATGCCTCTTTGGTGGTTTCCAATGGCGGGAGGCTTGTGGCCGAGCTCGAAGCAGCCGGTTCCCGGCACATCGAGCTGCCGGTGCATCGCAAGAGCTTGGGCTCCTTGTTTCAGATCTCAGCTCTCAGGAAAGTATTCGAGCAGCAAAAACCCGACATCGTGCATGCCCGTTCGCGGGTGCCGGCGTGGATCGCCTGGCTGGCTCTGCGTGGTATGGATGCGAAGACGCGTCCGCATTTTGTCACGACGGTGCACGGGTTTTACTCGATCAATTTTTATTCGGCGATCATGGCGCGGGGCGAACGGGTCATCGCGGTGTCGCACTGCATCCGCGACTACGTCACGCAAAATTATCGGAAGACTCCGGTGTCGGTGATTCGCGTCATCCCGCGCGGAGTCGAGCTGGCGGAGCTGCCCCGTGGCTTCATGCCGGACGCTGAGTGGCTAAAAAAATGGGCAAAAACCTATCCGCAGCTGGCCGGCAAGGCGGTGCTGCTGCTGCCCGGACGGATCACGCGTCTTAAGGGGCACGAGGATTTTTTTGCGATGATCGCCGGCCTGAAGGCGGCGGGCATCCCTGCGCATGGCTTGGTGGTGGGCGATACGCATGCCAAGAAGAAGGCGTATATGGGGGAGTTGCGCGCCTCGGTCGAAAACTTGGGGCTCAAGGATGATGTGACGTTTCTCGGCCATCGAGGAGACATCCGCGAGATCATGGCGGTGTCGGACATCATCTATTGTCTCTCGGTGCAGCCGGAGTCGTTTGGTCGCACCACCCTCGAGGCCTTTGCCATCGGAAAACCTGTGGTCGGCTATAATCACGGCGGAGTTGCGGAGCAACTGGGCGGGTTGTTCCCGCAGGGCGCGGTGCCGTTGCGGGATGTCAACGGGCTGGTAAAGACGACGGCGTCTATCCTGAGCACAAAGGCGGTTCCGGGCGTGGTGGGGGAGCCTTTCACCAAAGAGGCCATGTGCGCGGCGACGCTGGCGGTTTACCGCGAACTGGTTCCGGGGAAATAATTTCGCTTACATTTGGAGGCCGGATGGGTTGGAGTAACTTTTTATTCGCATGAAAAACATCGCCATCGTCGGCCTCGGTTACGTCGGGCTGCCTCTTGCCCTGCAGTTCGCCCGTTCGGGCGGACGCGTGATCGGCCTCGACATCGACCAGCGCAAGGTGGATGCGATCAACGCCGGGCACAGCTACATCAAGCACGTGGGCGCCGAGACGATTGCGGCGGCGCGTGCCGGCGGCCAGCTAGAGGCTTCGGCCGATTTTTCCCGTGTGCGCGAGGTTGATGCCGTGATCCTGTGCGTGCCCACGCCGCTTAATACCTATCGCGAGCCTGATCTCAGCTACGTGCTGGATACCGGCCGTGCGATCGCCCCTCATCTTCCGAAGGGTGTCCTCGTGGTACTTGAATCGACAACCTATCCAGGAACGACGGATGGCGAGCTGCGTGCTGTGCTGGAGGCGGGGTCAGGCCTGAAGGCGGGCGTCGATTTCCATCTGGCGTTTTCCCCGGAGCGCGAAGATCCGGGCAATCCCGACAGCAAGGTCGCAAGCATTCCGAAGGTCGTCGGCGGGCTAACGCCCGCCTGCCTAGAAAAGGCGATGGCCCTCTATGGTATCGCGATCCAGAAGCTCGTGCCGGTGAGCTCCTGCCGTGTGGCCGAAGCGACAAAGCTGCTGGAAAACATTTTTCGCTCGGTGAACATCGCCTTGGTGAACGAGCTCAAGATCGTTTACGCCGCCATGGGTATCGACATCTGGGAGGTGATCGAGGCGGCCAAGACGAAGCCCTTTGGTTTCATGCCGTTTTATCCCGGTCCCGGACTCGGCGGGCACTGCATCCCGATCGATCCGTTTTATCTTACGTGGAAGGCGCGAGAGTTTGGCCAGCACACGCGCTTCATTGAACTGGCGGGCGAGATCAACACGGCCATGCCGGACTACGTCGTGAAGGTTGCTTTCGAGGCGCTGAATGACGATGGCAAGGCGGTCAAAAACGCCCGCGTGCTCATCCTTGGCCTCGCCTACAAGGCCAACGTGGACGACGACCGCGAGTCGCCCAGCTACAAACTCATCGAAAAGTTCGAGGCACTCGGGGCGAAGGTCGAATATCATGATCCGTTTGTGCCGGTGGTGCCGATGACCCGTGAGCATGCGATCTACGCCGGTCGCAAGTCGGTCGCCGCCATCACGTCAGACTACGACCTTATAGTCGTCTCAACCGGACATGCGGCCTATCGTGAGTTCGATTTCAGCGCCTATCCGATGCCGTTGATTGACACCCGCAACTGCATCCAGCGTCGTCCGGGAAAATATCACAAAGCCTGAGCGGGCAAGCTGACCGGAGCGGCCGCCCATGCTGTTTAATTCCTACATCTTCCTGGTGGTGTTTTTCCCGCTGGTTGTGGCGGGATACTATGCCTTGGCCAAGGTTCACTGGCGTTACGCGATGGTCTGGCTGACCGGGAGCAGTATTTTATTTTACGCGTGGTGGAATCCTGAGCGAGGCGAAGGATGGTCACCGTTTTATCTCTTGCTGTTGCTGGGGTCTGCCGCGGGCAATTTCCTCTTTGCGAAGGCTATCGCAGGTTCGGTTCGCAAGCCGAATCAAATGCTCTTTCTGACGGCGGGGGTGTCGCTCAATCTAGCCCTGCTCGCATACTTTAAATACAAGGGCATGTTCGTCGCATTGCTCATGTTTGTGACCGGCGCGGGACCAGGTTTTGTCGAGGTGGTCCTGCCTCTGGCCATATCTTTTTATACCTTCATTCAAATCGCCTACCTGATGGATGTTTCCAAGGGTGGCGTCCCCAGGTATTCCTTTCCCGACTATCTGTTGTTTGTTGTTTTTTTCCCGCACTTGATCGCGGGCCCAATCGTTCATCACAGCGAACTATTGCCTCAATTCCGCTCGGAATCGACGAAGGCGGTTTTTCGCAATCTCTCCGTTGGCGGCACGTTGCTGGTCATCGGACTTTTCAAAAAAGTGGTGATTGCAGATGCGCTGGCGAGCGCGGCCACGCCTTTGTTTGATCTGGCCGCGCATGGGAGCAGGTCTTTGACGATGGGGGAGGGCTGGATGGCCGCGCTTACCTACACGACCCAGCTATATTTTGATTTCTCCGGTTATTCCGACATGGCGATCGGTTTGTCGTATTGTTTCGGGATTCGCCTGCCCCTCAATTTCAACTCTCCCTACCAGGCAACCTCGGTGGTCGATTTCTGGCGGCGCTGGCACATGACGCTTTCGCGTTTCCTTCGTGATTACCTGTATATTCCGCTGGGAGGGAGCCGCTGCGGTCCCATACGCCGATACGCCAATCTTCTTGTGACAATGATTTTGGGAGGACTGTGGCATGGAGCCGGCCTTACCTTTCTTGTGTGGGGGCTGTTGCACGGCCTGTTTCTTTGCGTGAATCATGCTTGGGCGGTTTTACGCGAAAAAACAGGCTGTCCCGCTTTGCCCAAGGTGATCGCCATAGCGCTGACGTTTGCCGTGGTCGCGTTGGCGTGGGTTCCTTTCCGGGCCGGCTCATATGAACTCTCCGACGGACATGCGGGCACCTCGCTCAAAGTGGTGCATAAAATTTATGGTTCCATCTTCGGTTTCAATGGCACGGTCAAATGGCCGGATAAAAGCCTTGAGGTCGTAACCGAGGCGCGAGTTTGGCGACCGTTGATCGCGGCTCTTTTTATCGTGTGGGTCATGCCCAACTCACAACGCTGGCTTGGCGTTTTTTCACCCCATTTGGGTGCAAGGGTGGCTCCATTGTTTCGCTGGCAGAGATTGTTGCGCTGGCGACCGGTGTGGGTGTGGGCGGTTGTCACCTTGGTCATCCTGTATGTGGTCGGCCAGCAGATGGAGAAACTGAGCACGTTCATCTACTATCAATTTTAACCCAGCCGCATGAGAGTTTTATTCAAGCGTTACGTTCGGGTGGCCGCGATGGCTATGCTGTCTTATTTGCTGCTGGCATTCGCCCTGACCACGTTGGTTGATCCTTGGCGGATACTTCGGATGCCTTGGATGCTGGTGGCGCTGGAGCCCTATCGGGATTTCTCAGATCACCAGCGGACGGGCAAGGCTGGTCTGGCCAAAGATCCCGCGGGCTGGGATGTAGCCTACATCGGCTCTTCACGGTTTGAGATAGGTATGAGCACCGACCACGCTGCACTGACTGGCGAGAGAGTCGTCAATCTCGGGCTGGCCGCTGGCATGACCAAGGAAAACATGGCGATGGCCCGTTATGTTCTCGGTCATAATCCACGGCTAAGTTTGCTGATTGTCGGTGTGGATTGCGGGGACCTTACCTCGACGCTCGATATGAGCGGGCAAACGGACTTTAACACCTCTCCCTTGGCGGACGGAAAATTTTCCGTGGATCGCCAGATACGTTATTTCATCGGTGCGAGGGCAGTCGAAGAATCGATCTCCACACTCTCCAATTATTTCAAAAGGAAAAACTCCATATACACGCTGCACGGCCAGCGCATTGGCGCCCTGCCCATCTTTCAGGACATTCGTGCGCATGTAGAGGATCGTTCCGAGTATTACCGGTTTCAGGCCCGGGCGTTTGCATCGGAAGCTTCGGCACCGGTGAACCTGGAAAAATACCGGTTGCTGAAAGATGTCCTCATGCAGGCGCGAGGTGCCGGCATACGGGTGATCGTGGTGATTCCTCCCCGGCATGCGCTTACGCAGATACATTCTTCAAACGACTTTGTGGATGCGGCTCCGTGGGCTCGTGATAGACGTATCCTCGCCGAGCTGTGTGATGAGGTGAACAAGGCTTCATTGCCGGGACCGTTGATCGCACTGCGTGATTTTTATACCTTTAACACTTTGACCACCCTTCCTCTGCCGAAGCGTGCCGAGGCAGATCAAAGATTTCCCCTGTGGTATGATCTTGAGCATTATCCTTCATCCGTGGGATCCAAAATCTTGGACCGGCTTTTACTGGATAACCAAGCCCAAGCGACGGATAACGATCGGGATTGGGGAGTTGATGTTTTGGCGGTCGGCATTGATCAGCATTTGGCACGTCTGCAGCAGCAGCACACCCGCTATTGCCAATCCCACCCCGAGGACGTCGCTTGGATGCGAGGGGATGTCTTGAATCTGAAGGTCGCCCATTGATTGAGAATAGCCATAAATTTTCTATCTTGGCGGCTGAAATCGCAGTTTGCCCGCCGCCACTAACACGCCAACCCTGCGGATTGTCTTATGTCTAAAGCGGTCATTGCCATTGTTAAGGGAGGCTTGGGAAACCAGCTCTTCATTTATGCGACGGCGCGTGCTCTGGCTCTTCGCACTCAGCGGCACCTTTATCTGGATACCAAGCGCGGCTATGTGGCCGACGCCTATGGGCGCAGCTACCGGTTGGATCGGTTTCCGATTCAGGCCGAGAGCATGCCGGAGTCATGGAGGGTGGCGCCTAATCTCAAGCATCCTTGGCACAAGCTGGTCAGGGCTTTCAACAAGCTGCTGCCACGTGGAGTGCGCAACTATTATGCCGAGCGGTCGGACTGGTCCGCTGCGCAGCTCGTGCAGCTTCGACCCTCGCGCAACCGGATCACGCTGCTTGGCTATTGGCAGGATGAGGGATATTTTTCCGATCAGGCGACGGCCATTCGAGCCGAGCTTTCGCCGCCTGTTCCGGTTGATGCGCGAAATCAGGAGCTGGGGCGCCGACTGGCGGCGTCGGCATCGGTTTTTATTCATTTTCGCAGGGTTCGGTATCCGAACCTGTTGGGGCGCGACTATTATCAACAGGCGATTGATCGTGTGCGTCACGAAATTGGGCCGGTTAACTTTGTCTTGTTTGGCGACGATCTGGCGTGGCCGCGTTCGAACCTTGATTTTGGCGATAGTCCGGTCGAGGCGGTCGAACATAACAGTGCCGACGAACTGGCTGATCTATGGCTGATGACCCGTTGCCGCCACGCGATCATCGCCAACAGTTCGTTCAGTTGGTGGGCGGCGTGGCTGGGCGGGCCGGCTTCCTCGGGGCGTTTGATACTGTCTCCTGCCGAAAATGGCGTGCGGCTTCTCGCTGCATCAGGTTGGCAGCGTGTCTCATGCAGGCTCGACACGGCTTAAGCGGGTTAATTCCCTCATGTCTGGCAGATCTCTCGTCGTTGACTGCATCCCATTATGAACATTCGCAAAGTCCTTTCCAATCTGGTTCTGCCTCCGCCCTTGCCGGAATCCAAGCATTACCGGCGCACGGTCATGTGGCCGGATTGCATGGGACAGCAGCCGATTGCAGATGAACTGATCGATCTGGCTCTGCGGGCCGGGCAACGCGCCCGCACGCTTAAGTTGTCCGGGTTGGACGAACGGTGCGGCCCTGATGGCGATCACAATATTTGGCCTGGCGAACATCACCGCCTGCTGGCTGCGATGGTGGATGTTTTGAAGCCTGCTTCGGTCGTGGAGTTTGGGACGTATGCAGGACTTTCCAGTCTGGCGATGAAGGAGACGCTTTCAGCCGGCGGGAAGATATCGACCTTCGATCTGGTCAGCTGGAAGGAAATTTCAGGCACGCTTTTGCGGGCGGATGATTTTACTGACGGACGGCTGGTGCAGCATCTCGACAACCTTGCGGACATGGCGGTGGTGGAGAAGCATCGCGACTTGCTGGAAAATGCCGACCTCCTGTTCATTGACGGTCCCAAGGATGGTCTGACCGAGACCAAGCTTTTCGCGAATTTCGCCCGGCTGAATTTCAAGCGGGCTCCTATTTTTGTGATCGATGACATCCATGATTACAAATTTCTGGATGTATGGGATGCCATCACCCATCCGAAATACGACATCACCAGTTTTGGACATTGGGCCGGGACCGGTCTGGTGCGCTGGGGTGGTCGTTCCTGAGTAAAAATCGCATGCAGGTCACTTCTGATTTCCGCCCATGACCGAACGCAGCCTGCTGGTAAGAGTTAACATGGATTGCGGGCCCGGCAACTTGGCGATGCTTACGCCCGGGTCCAGCCTGCGCTGGGGGCGCTGTCGTTTTGAGATCAACCCGCCAATCGGAGGAGAGGCCGATTTTGCAGTCGTTATGGGGAATACGCGGCGGTTTGACCGCTTTCGCTGCGCCCCTGAAAACACCCTTTTAATAGTAGCCGAACCACCTTCGAAGAAAATATATCCCAAGGGTTACTACCGGCAGGTCCATCACTTGGTCGACACCCATGCGCTTTCCGGCCACCCTCGGTTGACGGTGACCGCTCCGGGGCTGTGCTGGCACGTGGGGCTGGATCATATGAGCAATAGCTATCGATATGGATACGATCATTTGAAGGCGTTGGTGTGCCCGGTGAAGCAAAACAAGATTTCGGTCGTTTGCTCCGACGCCAACTCCACACCAGGCCAGCGGCTGCGGCTCGCCTTTCTGAAGGTGCTCAAGCGCCGGCTTGGAGACCGGTTGGTCCATTATGGGCGTGGATTCGAACCCATAGATGACAAGATGGATGCGATCGGGCCTCATCGCTTTCATCTGGCGCTAGAAAACAGTGAATCTCCTAATTACTGGACGGAAAAAATAGCCGACGCCTATCTGGGCTGGGCATTCCCTTTCTATGTGGGGTGTCCGAATCTGGCCGACTATTTTCCGTCCGATAGTTTTGTGAGATTGGATCCCTTGGACGCCGAGGCGGCTGCATTACGGATCGAACGCATGCTGGATACCCCTCCAGTCCCCGACGAGTTGGCTCCGATCGCCGTCGCTCGCGAACGAGTGCTTGATGTCTACAACCCCTTTGCCTGGAGCGCGCGCTGGGTTGACGCCTTTTATCAAGATGCACCCAAGGGTGTGGTGACCCTCCGGTCTAACAAGGCGTTCAGGCCGTTTCCGCAGGGAATGATTTACCGTATGTCCCTCTGGAAGTGACGGCTTTGGTATCGTTTTCCGGATCGTTTTCCCATCGAAAATGCCTGTCAGGCGGCCAAATTTTTGCCGCGGAAAAAACTTCCGGCGTCGATGGCTCAAAAGCCGTTGATACGCTTCATGAGACCGCGAAAGGCATCGTAGCCATCGCTGATAAAGTAGCCCGCGTTGGAAAGATTGCGGCGGATGACAAACCAGAGGCGGCTGTGCGTTGAGCCGGTGATCCTGCCAGAAAATTCATCGGTATAATCAACTTGGCGTTGAACGATGTCGGAAAATCCGGCGCGTTGGGTGATGATGGAGGGCGTGATCGCGTAGACCTTCATGGAGCGGGAGAGATGGCGCACATACCAGCGGTCGATGATACGGTGTTGTGCATGCCAAGCCCACGCTTGGGCGTCTTTGGGCAGTTGATCGATGATCCAGTCACGTGCGCGTGTGCGCACCAGGTAGGCATGCGTGGTGTAACAGCCGGTCATTTCACAAAGCCGATGCGGAGGGAACGAGGCTAGCTCCAGCGAAGCCCCTACGGATTTACTGAAGCCGAGGTAGCACACATCCCAATCCGACTGTTGAGTGAAAAGGAGATCGTGCAGCGCGGACATATCGAGCTTTGCGAGTGGCTGCAGGTTGGCGTCGTCTTCAAGCACAAGAAATGTTTCCCATCCTTTCTGACGGGCGAATTCCATGACTCTGCGGTGAGATTGCGTGCAGCCGACACGGGCGGCCCAGCGCTTGTCTGATGCCTTTCCCCGGAACCACGGGCGCTGTCCATATCCCGGCAGCGCGCTGCCCCGCACGGCGGAAATTCGAGTGAGCTCGGGGCCGCCGACGAGCAGGCTGGACTCTGCCTGAAGATCCGCCAACCGATCAGGACGATCATCGAGATTGATGACCGCGATACCGTCCAATTTTGACCAGAACCGAGCCGATGAAGTGGGCATGCCGTGGCGTATTATTGGTGACTGGTGTCGTTGCGAATCACGGGAGCGAGGCGCTCTCTGGGGGAAATCACGCAAAAAACGCTTCCATTCCCTTGGGGATGGAGGTTGTTCGGATGAATTCAGACCATTCTTGAGTGAAGGATTCCCTGTAGGCTTTATAGTCGGGCGTAAGCATGTGGGAACCCATGGGGGTCTTGTCCCCCGACAGTTTTACCAAGGCTTCCTGCGTGACCATGCCAAAAGCCTGAAGGCATCGCGCTTCGTCGAGAGATTGGCCGAAGTGCGCGGTTATTTTACCGAATTCGGATAATTGATGCTTTTTGAAATTTTCGTAGCGCAACACGGTTTTTGCCCGTCCAGGCACGAGCCATTTTGCGAGGTGATTGTGGTAGGCGAGGCACTCGGTCTCAACCTCATCCCGCGTAAAGTTGGCGTAGGCCGATTTTGTGTCGCGAAAAAAGCTCTTGGTGCGCGTGGCGTTACGGTTGAAATTAAGATTCGAGAAGGCTGTCGAAACCGGTTCGCGATACAGGAAAAGAATGTCGCTGAGTTCGATGGTGAGAAAGGGATCGTGATCGTGAAACCACATCCAGTCCTTCCGTTTTTTATTCAAGAATGTGGTGCGTCCTTCCCTTAATCTTGGACGGTCAAAATAGATTTCCATCACGCAGTTAATCCAATGCGCGCCGGTTCTTGGATAACTGACGAAGAGCGGATACTGATTAATGCGAGGATCGTTTTGAGGCGTCATGTTTCAAAAATGATAGTCGGGTTTGGATTCGGAAACAGCAAAGAGGATTCCAAGGAAAAGAATCAGCTTTGTTTGGCTAATTCGCGGAGCAAGATTCTCTTTTAGCCGCTTTAAGAGGTATCGTAACCTTTTAAGGTAAAGTATAAAAGCTAAGAATCCTGTTCTGGGCGGATGCGGTCGGAAATCATCCGTCCTCTCTTCGGATTTCAAACTTTTGCCGTATGGTTGGCTATCCTTGGCGGTTGAGTCGGTGGCGCGTGGAGACACGAAGCTTTTCGATGGCGAAACTAATGCCGTTAAAGAGTGAACGGCGGCGCCAGCGATGACGGCTCATGATCGATTGCCCCGCTATGGTCGCAATGCCAGCCTGATGGCGCTCGTTGACCAGGCGTGAGATGGTGGCAATGGGACCGTAATTTTCGACCACCCGGCGGCGGCTTTCGAGAATGGCGGGCAGGTTCTTCTCATACGTTTGATCCCGAATGGCGCGCTGAATGATCTCCGCCGCAGCCTCCGGATTGGAGATGTCGATGCGCAGAAAACTTTCGGACGGAAAGTAATCTTCTGCGTTGGGGCAACCGTAGTAGACCGGCATGCAGGCACCCAGGAACGGGTCAGCCAGTTTTTCCGTCCAGTGATGGGGACCGTAGAAATTTTCCACCGCGACATGGTAGCGGTAAGAATCAAGGGCGTCTGCTTTGTCCTCGATGAAGCGAACGCCATGTCCGAAAATATCCATTTCGGGTATGCGCTGCTTCAAATTGGCGATGAAATCGTAACGACGGCGGTGAAGCGTGTGTCGTTGTTGCTTGGATGAACAGACGGTCGAAATCGTCTTAGTTTTGGCCAACGGCACATGGTGGGCGATGGTATCATAAGTGCCGCGAGGGTCGCTGGTCGCATAGAACCATATAAGCGCGGGTTGCTGGAAAATCTGATGGGGATGGCGAACGATCTGAGGCTCTTGGGACGATAGAACCCATCCGAACTGTCGCATGAATGGGGTGCCGTAGACTTTGACGGTCGAGGGTTCGGTGGTGATGAGCAGGGTGTGCTCCAGCGGGCAGGCAAGGGATTCTTCCCAAAGGGTATGCCGCTCGCCTGCGACTGAAGGCAGGTCATCGTAAACTACAAGCCAGTCGTAGTCGCGGCAGTGGCGATCAAAGATAAAGTGGCAATTACCCCAACTCGTTCCTTGGCCGACGGGAAATTTGTCGAACCAACCCTGGCCGTCCGAACCTGGACGGAATTTCCCTAGAAATTTAATGCGGATGGGTGGCTGGGCAGTTTCCGCGTTGATCGGTTTTGGCGTCAAAGGGTCCAATATTTAGCGATCCATGGTGCGGGGCGAATATGGTGATGGGATTTCTTTCCCTTGTAGCCCGCTATAGCCTCGTCCGGATCTGGGCGGCCGTGAAATACTAGGATGCGGCAGTCTTTGGGTGGCGTCGGTGTGCGGAGCAGATTGAAGGGGAAAGTAGGCCGGCAGTGGCGCTTGTAGCTGCGTGCCCATTCCTCGGGCCACCAATGGACCTCCTTCATGGCATAGGTCATGAAGGCCTGCTCGGTGTTGAAAATGGTGCGGTCTTCGGCGCGGTGCATTTCACGCACGAAGGTCTCGTAAATATAATTCGATGAGCCTGCTTCAAAACGGAAGATGGAGGAATTGCCGACCGCCGGGCGGCGGCCCATGAGTTCCTTGTGAGCCATTACCCAGTTATGGATGATGCAATTCTTGCCGAGTTCATAATCAAAGAAGCAGTCAATGTCGTCCATGATGGCGACATCGAGATCCAAGAAAAGGGTGGGCCCTTGCAGATTCCCGAACCCGTCCTGAGTGATCATCAATTTTACCAGCACGTCCGGCCAGCCGCGTTTGATGCCGGGATCGGAGGGAAATGGAATGATGCGAATGGCGGGATCGAGCCCGTCAGCGTTTTCTGTGCAGCAATGAAAAAGAAAGGGACGCTTCAGGTGGCGTGAGACGGAGCGGTGCAGAATATTGACATAATGAGGCCCATAACGGGTCCCCCATTTGATGCAGATTACGTTAACCGGAGAGGCAGTGGACATGGCTGAAGCAAATACCCTCAAACCCCGAGCAGATCAGGTGCGCTGCCGGGGCTTAGGAAAATAAAATTATTGTTTGAGAATGTATTGTTGCCTGTCTGCGCCACCATCTTGACCTCGGCTGGATCAATTTTCCTAGGCTGAGCGCCGACCGTCCATGCTTCGTAACCGTGATCCCAGAACAAGGCGAAGGTGTCTTGAAATTTAGCATTGATCCTGTCTGCGCCCGGGCGGTGATGATCGATGGATATTTCCACGAGCCAGGAAGGCTTCGGAGAAGCCGCCAATATGCGACCTGCTCCTGAAAGCATGATGTGTTCGGCTCCTTCGATATCGACCAGAATCAGGCAGCGTTTGCCGGCGAATCGATCTCCCACCATTGTATCAAGCGTCGAAACAGGTGCCAGGCTTACATGATGATCCGGATTGTTCGCCCAACCTCTCAGAAAAGAGGCGCCGGTGCCTGCGCCAAAAAGTTCAAGGATGCCAAGCTCGGAGCCTAAAGCCAACGGGTATATCTCGATTTGGTTTTGCCAGCCGTTGATGCGCACATTGGTGAGTAAATGGCGCACGTTCAGATCGATCGGCTCGAAGGCGACGACATGTTTGCCGTGGGAAAGCGCAATGCAGCAATAGTATCCAATGTTGGCCCCGACGTTGATGAACACGTCAGTTTGGTTCAGCATACGTGCAACCAAGCGGGTTTCCTCTGGTTCAAACGTCCCCGCTAACATGTGCCGATTCCCGTAAAACTTGAAGCCTTGGGGGGTGGCAGTGGCAGGGCTTAGAGATTTCCAATAAAAACGCAGGTAGCGGGAAAAATTTTTGAACTGCTGCCAAATTACGGCCAATTTGAACGAAAAGGGAACAGCGCCGGCAAGGGAAGGGCGGTCAGGTGTGGTCATTCTTGGAGGGCTACGCTACCAGTTCGAAATCGGGCAAATCTTTTCTGATGCACAAGATGGTGTTAATTTCCTTGGGGATTTTATCCGGATTATTGATTTCTATATAACTATGTAGATGGGATGTGTGCAGTCCATAGATGCGATAGAATTTCATGCATGGCGCCTGCCAGATGGCGGCAATGTCCAGCTTGCAGGATTTTATATGGCCAGGAACATACTCGAATACTATTCGTTCGGCCCGCTTGTGGAAGTCATTATCGAGACCGGCGAAAAGACTGGGTTCATATCCCTCGATATCTATCTTTATAAGGCCGCATTGATCGATGTTAAGCTCCGATAGAATATCCGGGAGGGGTTTTGTAGCTATTTCAATGACTTTAACCGCACCTGACTTAATGTTGGCTTGGACGCTTTCGCTTGCCCCGAACGAAGCCAGACTTGGCGTATTTGCAGCTACGTAAAAAGGGAGGGTTCCCTTGGTCTGCGTCACGCCGATATTGACCGTCTGAATATTTGTTAATTTATTGATCGCAATGTTTTCCTGACAACGCGCGATCATGTCGGGATTGGCGTCGATCGCCACTATGGGTGCCAGTTTATTGTATTGTCTGAAAAGGCATGTGAAATATCCGATGTTACAGCCAATATCTATGAAGTTTTTGCAGTCTGGAGCCAATTTTTTAATCAATTCGCTGATGACCGGCTCAAATTCAGACTGAAGGGCGATTTGTGTATCCACCGGATCGCCGATCTTGATTGCCATCGAGAACCCATGAGTGGTTTCGACGGTAATTTCACTACCTGATTCTGCCCGTCGGAACTTTCTGCCGGCCGAGCGCCGGAGATTTTGATGAACTCCATGATTGGAATACCATCTGTAAAAATGAGATATGAGTTTCATGCTCTTGGGTAAATCGGAAATGCTGATATATAACTTAAGAGTGGCTGTTCATGGCCGAGGATATTATCCGTGTCCAGTTTTGTGTGGGGTGATTTATTATATCGTTCAAATTTATCATGGAAATTTGAGGATTAAAAAAACCACTCACTAGGGAAAGATTCGAGTCGGTTCTAATAAGTGCATTGGTTCTGGCAAGCAACGATGCGTCAATGAAGGCATCCAGACCACGTGAGTATCCTGTGTTTCCCGTGTCGGGGTCTATTTGGTGAAGCGGCACTCCGTTTGTGCTCCGGTATTGATTCCTGTGTATTACCCGTCCTTTAAAAGCGATCTCAAGTGCATTCAAAAACGCCTGCTCATCAGTAGCTACAAAAAAATATATATGTGAATCCAGCTGGGAAAGAGCTGTGATTACCGCCTCGTAAGGCACGCGAGCGGATTCTTTGTTTAGTCCCTCTACCTTGTCTGTGCCGCGATAGTGCACTCCGATTACTTGCCGATTTTCGAAATGATCGCGGGCGAAATTTTCGATTTCTTTTTTTACTTCAGGCTTTGGGTTGAGTTGAAGCGTTAATTCATGGGCCAGCGATCGTTCCAAGTTAATGCCAAGATGGATGAATCGTCCATTTTTTCTGATGGCCGGAAGTTGAAGACTGGTATGACGTGTATTGTAAGTGGGATTATAGATCGAGGTTTCGAAATAATGATCCCACCAGCCAATCGGGGATAAGCCGGGTGAGTAATAGGTAGCTTGAGTGAAGTGTAGCCTTAGACTGCATTTCAAAATATTGGCTACATAAAGTGCACCGAGAACTTGGCAATAAATGGAAAAAAAACCGCCTTTACGGTCGTGAAGAACCAATTCCCCTTTGCGGGCGGTATAATGCTCCATGGCCAGCATGCTGGCGCGCACTCGATTTTTGGCTCTTAGCACGCAATTGGAAACAGAAATATGCACAGTTGGCGGGGGAATATGTATTAAGGTGATCGGGTCGATGGCACGATAAGGTCTTGGGGCGGATGTGATTTTTAAAATTTAATTTTGGGGCGATCCATATTCATTTTTCCGTATTTTCATCAAAGAAGAGGCGATGGAAATGATGGATGCTTCGTCATATGGGTGAAGCCATAATTAGGCCAAAAGTTGTTCGTAATAAAAATCCTGGGTAATTTTTGAAATTGCGATGAAGGCAACTACTCCAACGGAAGCGACGGTTGGGATTTGTTCTGCGAAGGCTTCAAATTTTTTAATATACGGGGAATTGCTTAGATATTTTTTAATCATATCCCCATATGTATTTTTAAGCTCTATGGTGGCACCGTCGGAGGGCTTTAATTTGTAGCAATCCAGGAAATCACGTTTCCACTCTGGCGTTGCATTCAAATCAAGAAATGCCGCAAGGCGATTGATGAAGTCTTCATCGATTTCGTCTTGGAAAAAATGCATAAATTGATGGGGGCATTGTTTTTCCATATCCAGGAATTCTTGCGTTCGACGAACAATCACCTCGGCTGTTTCCTGGTGAGAGTTTGCGCCCCAATCGCCTTGGTGTTTGGTGATATTTGAAAGGATGCAATCCACCAGATTTCGAATGGGCAGGATGAATCTAACTTCAGGATAGTCCGCAGCTACTTGGAGAGCGGAAATCTTATTATCCTCCAAGTATGCGGTCATGTGCGTGGCATCTTTCCATACAAGAGAGTTGATTTGGCCTTTTACCTGCGTGTCGCCAAACCGCGTCTGATATCGCTGACTAATTTCCGAGCTGGAAAATGATTTTGTAAATGCGTGGGATGAGGTAATCGAACCGCCAACGCCTTTGATGTTTTTTTTCGATGCCTTGATTGCAAAATCAATGAATTTTTGCAGGTTTTCCTGGGTTCGAATTTTTAGAAAATTCTTTTTGTCGGCAAGAATGACTTTGCTGCTGTGGTTGAGGACCTGGCAGTTGGGATGGAGAGATAGCAGGCTTGAGAACAAAGTAGTTAGGTTGCGATTGACGCCGTAAAACAAGCAGACGGTTTTAATATTCATAAAAAAGTGGGTAAATATGTTTATCTGAGAACGGCCAAAAATAACTGGGTTTAATCCATGCCATTCAAGGATGTTTTTGATGAAAATACTAGCGTGATAAGTCCAGAAGGAAAGAAAGCAGCCCTTGGATCGCGGAGGCGGCGGTCGCGGCGGCAAGAGGATCTCGGAAATTTATGTTTATTTACGGTGCGAATTTGGTTGGATTGACCACTCATGCTCGATCCCAAGCTTCTTCGCGAATCGCCGGACCTGGTCCGCGCGGCTCTCGCCAAAAAACACCTCGTCGTTGATCTGGACGCCATTCTGGCGCTGGACGAGACGTGGCGCATCAAACTCCAGCAGGTCGAAAGCCTGCGCGGTCTGCAGAAGGCGGCCAATGCCGAGATGGCCAAACTGCCCAAGGGATCAGCCGAGTTCATCGCAAAGGTTCAGGAAATGAAGGCGGTTTCGGCTCAGGTGAAAGAGGGCGAGGTTGTTCTTAAGGAAATGGATGACCGGTTGAAGCAGGCCATGATGACGCTGCCAAACCTCCCGCATGCCAGCGTGCCTGAAGGCCGCACGCCGGAAGACAATGTCGTTTTCGCCACTCATGGCGACGTGGCGGTTCTGTCGCCCCACGCGCTGCCGCATTGGGAGATCGTCGGCTTCGACAAGCTTTTCGATTTCGCTCGCGGGGCCAAGGTGACGGGCGCGGGTTTTCCGTTTTACGTCGGTGATGCCGCGCGGCTCGTGAGGGCGCTGCTCCACTTCTTTTTGGATGAGAATGGCAAGGTCGGCTATGTGGAGGTGAATCCTCCGATTTTCGTCAACGCCGCCAGCGCCACCGCGACCGGTCAACTGCCCGACAAGGAGGGGCAGATGTATGAGGCGCCGGTGGATGGTTTTTACGCTGTGCCTACGGCCGAGGTTCCGCTCACGAATTTCTTCCGCGATGAGATCATCGACGAGGCGTTACTGCCGGTTTATCGCTGCGCCTACACCCCGTGTTTCCGGCGGGAGGCGGGCAGCTACGGCAAGGATGTGCGCGGGCTCAACCGTCTTCACCAATTCGACAAGGTTGAGCTGTTGAAATGGGTGCATCCGGCGACGAGCTACGACGAACTCGACAAACTTCGGGGCGACGCGGAGAGCCTCTTGCGCAAGCTCGAGCTGCCTTATCGCGTGCTGCTCATGTGCGGAGGCGATCTTGGTTTCGCGCAGTCCAAGAAATACGATCTTGAGGTTTGGTCGGCCGGCCAGAAACGCTGGCTGGAAGTATCGAGCTGCTCGAATTTCGAGACTTTTCAGGCGCGGCGTGCGCAGATCCGTTTTCGCGGGAAGGATGGCAAGCCCGAGCTGGTTCATACCATCAACGGCTCGGGCCTCGCGGTGCCGAGAGTGCTGGCCGCGCTCTTGGAGAACAACCTTCAGGCGGACGGCCGGGTGAGAATTCCCGCCGTGCTCGTCCCCTATTTTGGCAAGGAATACCTCAGCTTTGCCTGAGAAGAGTCCGATCATGGAGACACCTTCGGCAGCGGTTTCCGGCACGATGCCGGTCGTTTATTGCATCGGCGACAGCCATGTTTGTTTTTTCAGCGGGCAGGATACGATTCATCCGCTTTGGCCGCATGTAACGGACGACCGGTTGCCTTGGTTCAAGACCCACCGGATTGGCGCTTCTCTAGCCTACAACTTGTCCCATGAAGGCACAAAGACTCGCGGTCGCGAGCGCCTGTTTGAGGTGCTCGATACCAAGGTTCCTGCCGGGGCGCATGTATTGCTTTCTTTCGGTGAAATCGACTGCCGTGCGCATTTGGTCAAGCAGGCACGGATAAAGGGGCTGCCGATCGGAGCCGTGGTCGACATGTGCCTTAATGAATACTTCAAGGTGGTGAAGGAAATCGCAGATCGTGGCTTTCAGGTCATCGTCTATAATGTGGTGCCATCGCGAGTCAGCATGCTCGGAGGTGCTGCATCCAGGGACGATAACAAATTGGTGACCAGCGGAACCTTGCTTGAGCGCAACCATGCAGCTTCGCTTTTCAACGAGGGTGCGCGGCGGCGTTGCGCAACTTGTGGCACCCGGTTTTTGGAGAATTTCTCCCGACTCGTTGATGGCCGAGGCAGGACTATTCGGTGGTTTTTTTGGGATAGCATCCATCTTTCGCAGCGGGCGATGCCAGTCACCTTGGAAGCCCTGCGGATGATTTGCCCTGAAATTGGAATTCCCGCGCAGTTGGTCAAACGGCCCAGCGTGATGGAGATGGCCGCCGATGAGGTGCGCCGGCGTTTTGATCGCATCGTAAAGGCCGTCATTAAAATCCCGCGGATTTTCGGTGCATCTTAGACGGGGCAGGTCACGTTTTCCGACTTATGAGCCGAGATTCGCGAACCCTTTGGAGTGAGGTTGCGTTGCGACTGGCGCCAGCCTTGCCGATGGACCGGCTGCACCCTGCGGTGAGCGGATGGTCGTCCGGGCCAGGCGGCACGGCGAATCGTCGCTGGGCGGTGGCATTTTCGGGCGGGGCGGATTCGCTCGCGCTTCTTTTGCTCCTGTGGGCGCACTGGCCGGAGCGGCGCGCGGGGCTGGTGGCGTTGCACTTCAACCATCGTCTGCGCGGGCGTGCTTCGGTGGCGGATGCGGCGTTTTGCCGACGGGTGTGCAAGGTGATCGGGGTGACTTTCGTGGCGGGTGAGTGGAAGGAGGCGCGCAAGGGTGCAAGCGAGGCAGAAGCGCGGGCGGCGCGGTTTGAGTTTTTCGGTCGCGAACTTTCCAGGAGGCGCATCAAAGCGTTTTGGTTGGGGCATCAGCAGGAC
>Ga0123337_10001149_pt1 | contig 35773 bp, 29 predicted proteins | sample frozenSSSSmetaG_FD_89792 | JGI IMG/M metagenome (GOLD analysis project Ga0123337, IMG submission 89792) | Glacier valley bacterial and archeal communities from Borup Fiord, Nunavut, Canada, to study Microbial Dark Matter (Phase II) -... | ecosystem: Environmental > Aquatic > Freshwater > Ice >...
TGAAATTCAGGACGAATTCGACATTGACGAAGATTGGGTGGAACGCCAGATTGATGAAACGAATTGGTTGCTTAGTGCCCGTCATGAAATCGATGACCTTAACGAAAAATACAGCTGGGGCCTGCCCAATGGTGATTATGACACCCTCGGTGGTCTGATTCTGGCTGCTAAAGAAGACATTCCGCAGGTGGGCGACATAATCAGTTTTCCGCCCTTCACCTTCGCCATCATCTCGATGGATGGCACCCGTATTGATACGGTGAAAGTCAATCTTAAGTAATCAGGGAGTAGCGGAAAAGGGCAGGGAGAGTCTTGACTCCAGCCCATTCTCTATTTCGGCAGGTACACCCGGAAGGTAGCCCCTTCGTCAGGGATAGCCGTGGCAATAATGGCACCGTGGTGATTGTCGGTAATGCGCTTGCAAATGGCCAGGCCAACGCCCGTGCCGACATACTGCTGCCGGGTATGCAGCCGCTGAAACACCTGAAAAATCTGGTCGGCATACTTATTGTCAAAACCGATGCCGTTGTCTGCAAAGCTGATCTCGCAATACGTAACGGCAGGATTCAACAAATCGGGGTAAACGGTTCCGGCCATAGTACGGCAGCTGATATGCAGCGAAGCCGGCCGGTCAGAAGCCCGGAACTTTAATGCGTTGGCAAATAGATGGGCGAAGAGTTGCTTTATCTGTACGCGGTCGCAGCGAAGGGTGGGTAACTCATCGACTTCCAGCCGTAGGTTGACCAGATCGAAGCTATTTTGAAACTCAAACTGTACATCGTTAATAATACCGGACAGCGCAACGGGTCGTAGTGACTCGCGGTGGGTACTGACGCGGGAGTAGGCAAGCACATCGCGAATGAGGTCTGACATGCGTTGAGCTGCCGACTGCATCCGGGAAATCATATCGCTGCCACTATCGCCCAGTTCAGCGGCAAACTGCCCATGCAGCAGATCGCCGAAGGCTACAATCTTACGCAGCGGTTCCTGTAGATCGTGGCTGGCTACCCGCGCAAACTGCTGAAGGTTCTCGTTGGCATAAAGCAGATTCCGGTTGGCCAGTTCAAGTTCCTGCTGTCGGGTTTTGCTGGCCGTAATGTTCACCAGCGTCAGCACCATGCCGTCGCTCCATTTCAGGGCCGATATCTCATACCATCCTGCCCAGCCATCGTCCATAAATTCCTGCTCAAACCGGTCAGCTTCGCCCGATTCTACTACGTTTACAAACCGGTCAAACAGCCCCATATCAACCATATTTGGAAAGAACGTCAGCAGCGTCTGGCCCAGAATGGTTTCGTCAGTGCCGTTCATGTTCTGGCGGTTAGCTTCATTGTGCGCTGTGTACCGGAAGTCGATAATCTGATGAGCTGTCTGGTCACGAACGGCGGTAAGGGCAATGATTGCATTGGACGAACTGTCCAGCACCGACCGCAACAGATCAGTCTGTTCCAGATTGAGAAGTTCGGCCTTTTTCAGGGCCGTGATATCGGTGAATGTAGCAATAACGCCCTGCCTGAACGGACGGATCTGAATATTGTACCATCCGCTGTGGGTGCCAACTGTGAGCAGAACGCCATCTAACCGCACGGTCTCACCCGTTTCTGCTACCTGTATATGCCAGTCAAGAACGCCGTTGGTACGGGCTTCCGGCCAAGCTACGGAATATAACTCGTTAATAAGATCGCCAGGCTGGCGGCCCGTAATTCGTCCGGCAACGGCGTTGAGGTGTGTGAACCGAAAATCCACGACTCGCCCGCTCGTATCATGCACCGATGTCATGACGGCTACCCCCGCCCGGATGTTTTCCAGAATAGTGGCCCGAAGTTCGGCTTCCTGCTGCCGTTCGTATTCAACCCGTTTCAGGGGTGTAATGTCGGCCCAGCTTCCGATGACACCGTCGCCGTATTGGACCAGCGACTGTGTCATCCAGATATCGGCATCGGCAAAATAATGGGTTACGTGCGTGGGCAAACCTGTTTCAACCACCTGCCGATAGGTCTCGAACAGGCCGTTATGTAATCTGTCCGGGCTGAGCGTAAGCATGGTTTCCTGCATCATACGCTCCACTGTAAAGCCCGTCAGGGTTGCCGCCTGTTCGTTACAGCGCACAACCTGAAAATCAACGATGGCGTTAGATTCATCACGAATGGACTGGCAGATAACAATGGCGTCAAGGGTCGCTTGCATAACCGTATCGAACAGAGGATCGGAAAGCAAGGGTGGTCCATGTATGATCATAATAAGTACAAGAGGAAGGTTATGGGAAGGCTACTTGATGAAACTAAGATACAGGTTGCCTTTTCTGTCGGCATAAACCAGTTGTTTAGTAATAAGAAAAACTTATTGAACGGATAAATGAAGTTTGGCTGGTTAAAGAAGTTGGTCTTTGCTTAATTTTGGATTTTTACGAATAGATTTATCGTGACTACTTCTGCTGTTCAACAAGCCGTGGCCCGGCATCTGCTAACCGTACAGGCAGTACAACTCCGGCCCGATACCCCCTTTACCTGGAGTTCAGGCTGGCTCTCCCCCATTTATTGCGACAACCGCGTAACGCTGGCCTACCCCGAGGTGCGCTCGTTTATCAAAAATGCCCTGACCGATGTTATCCGGCAGCAGTTTGCCGGTGTGGAGGTCATAGCGGGCGTGGCTACGGCGGGTATTCCGCAGGGCGCGCTCGTGGCCGATGTTCTGGGCCTGCCGTATTGCTACGTACGGCCCGAACCCAAAAAACACGGGATGGGTAAGCAGATTGAGGGTTATTTAGCCGAAGGGCAGCGCGTGGTGGTGATCGAAGACCTGATCTCGACGGGCGGCAGTTCGCTTAAGGTAGTCGATGCCCTGCGGCAAGCCGGTGCCGATGTCCTGGGTATGGCGGCTATCTTCACCTACGGCTTTGCACTGGCCGAACAGAACTTTCAGGAACGTAGCGTACCACTCATCTGCCTGAGCAATTACGACGTGCTCATTAGTGAAGCCCGTAAACTCGACTACATCCCGGAAGAGGCCCTGACCCCGCTGGCTGCGTGGCGGCAAAACCCCGGCGAGTGGAAACCGTGAACCTGAAACCTTACACGTACAAACAACAATATAACGAGTATGAAATCTAAAAACTTAGTTAGTCTCTCGGTGTCTGCCGCCTTTGCCGTGTTGTCCGTCACGGGGTTGCTTATTTACTTCGGACAGGGTAACCACACCATCGACCATACCCATGCCTGGTTCGGGGTTTTGTTTGTAAGCGCGGCTGGGTTTCACATCGTCAACAACTGGTCGTCCATCAAAGGCTATTCGGTAAACCGGCGCGAGGGCGGTATTCGGAAGGAGTTGATTTTGCCGGGCTTGCTGGTCCTGCTGTTTGTGGCCGGTATTGCCCTCGACTGGCCAGTGTTTAAGGACCTCGCCAACGCGGGAAAGCAGGCATTTGGCCCTAAGAAAGAGAAGAAAGAAAAGCTTACGCAGACAGCCATCGACTCCATTGCCCGTAGTAATCTGGCCAGCCGGCTAACCGTCGACGCTCAAAGCATCCGGTTCGACACTACCGCTGCTCTGGCCGACAACGTGATTATGGCCCAGGGAACCGCCCGCCATGTCCAGCCCGATACCAGTACCGTTCGTTTTACGCAGGTCCTGACGCTGGACAAGAAAATCTGGAGTGTGGCCGCCGAACAAACCACACCTGCTTTGCCCTGATACAAGACATAATTTTGTTTTTGTATGACGAAACCTTCTTTATGAGGGTAAGCACCGGTAAACTCCTTAGTTTAGTGGCTTACTGAATTTAGCGATTTACATAGTTCGGTGGTGCATCGGCGGCAATGTAGCCCGGACGTAGATGTTCGGGCTACATTGCCGTAATCCTGAACAGCCTCAATATCTTATTTCTTTGTGTACGCTGTGCCTCTGTGGTTAAATAGTTTACGTTACTGCTTACAACCTGACATTTGGAAACGCAACATTACAAAACCCTCGTCGCGAAACTACCCCTGCTGAAAGCAGAAATTGGAAAGGTCATCATTGGTCAGGAAGTCGTTATCGGCGAAGTGCTGACCGCATTGCTGGCGGGTGGGCACTGCCTGCTCGAAGGGGTGCCGGGGCTGGCCAAGACCCTGATGGTTCGGACAATGGCCGACGCGCTGGCCATGCGTTTCAAGCGAATTCAGTTTACGCCCGATCTCATGCCCGGCGACATTGTGGGAACCGAGGTGCTGGAAGAGGACCACGAAACCGGCAAGAAGTTCTTTCAGTTTAACAAGGGTCCCATCTTTGCCAATGTCGTGCTAGCGGATGAGATTAACCGGACACCCCCCAAAACGCAGGCGGCCATGCTGGAGGCCATGCAGGAATACCGCGTCACCTACGCCGGTCAGGACTACCCGCTGCCCCGGCCCTTTCTGATAATTGCCACCCAAAACCCCATTGAACAGGCCGGTACGTATCCGCTTCCCGAAGCGCAGCTGGACCGGTTTCTGCTGTACATCAAACTCGGCTACCCCTCCGAAGCCGAAGAATTGACCGTACTCCGCACCACGACCGGTACCCACCGCCCCGACCTGCAAACCATACTCTCCGATCAGGATATTCTGGACCTCCAGCACCTGACCCGGCAGGTCCACATCAGCGATGACCTCATTACCTATATCAACCGGCTTGTGCGGGCCACGCGCCCCCGGCCCGACGCTTCGACAGCCTCGCCGGTGCCGTTTGTGAAACAATGGGTAGAGTGGGGGGCGGGGCCACGGGCGGGGCAGGCTCTGGTACTCTGTGCCAAAGCCCGCGCCGTGCTGCACGAACGGTTCTCGGTTATCCCCGACGATATTCAGACGCTGGCCTACCCCGTGTTGCGCCACCGCATTGCCCTCAACTTCAGAGCCGAAGCCGAAGGTATTACGACGGATACGGTGATTTCGGAACTGATAAAAGCCGTGAAGTGACCACCATCGAACTCGTAAAACTCAATAACCTCCAGCTTGCGGGTAAACTCGTGAGCGACGAGCTGATGCTGGGCATTCAGCACAGCCGCCGAACGGGCGTGGGTACCGAGTTCGAGCAGTTTCGGCATTACGTACCCGGCGACGATCCTAAACGCATCGACTACAAGCGACTGGCTCAGACAGGACAGTATTACGTCCGCGAATCGTCTACGGAGAGCAATCAGCACGTGCGGCTGCTGCTCGACTTGTCGGGGTCGATGAACTACCAGGAAGCGGGGGTGGCCCGGCTGCAGTACGCCAAAATTCTGCTGGCGTCGCTGGCTTACCTGGCCAACCGGCAGAGCGACCAGATCAGCCTGTACGGTCTGCAAAACGAAACCGTACAGCCCCTGGTTATGGCGGGCCGGCAAAGCTTTCAAAAGATTATCGCCACCCTCGAAACAGCAAAGGCGTCGGGGCCGTGGAACAATGCGGATACACGCTTCCCGGAGTTTAGCCGTAAGCAAAGCGAGTTGCTGATTCTGGTGTCTGACTTTTTGCAGGTCGATGCCGAGTGGCTGAACCTGATTCGGAGCATTGCCGGGCCGAGCCAATCCAGGCCGGGACGCGAGATCGTAATTTTTCAGTTGCTGGGCGACGAAGAGGTTGAGTTTAACCTGAGTGGGTTCTATCGTTTTCAGGATATGGAAACGGGCCGCGAGATGGAGCTACAGGCCGACAGCATCCGTGCCAACGTCCGGCAGGGTATGACCGACTACCTGACCATGCTGGACAAAGAGTTACAATTGCCCCATGTCCGGCTCTTTCGGGCCAGGCTAAGCGACCCGGTAGCGTTGGTGCTGCGGGAATTTTTGTTGTAAATTTTTCGCCACAGAGATGCACCAGGACGCACGGAGGTACACAGAGATTTTATACAGTTAGAAAGATTTTTCTCTGTGTACCTCCGTGCGTCCTGGTGCATCTCTGTGGCCCAAAAAAATGTTTGTTGAATCCGCTTTTTTATGGGCATTCCTTGCCGTAGCCATTCCGGTGGCTATTCACTTCTGGCATCAGAAGCGGGGTAAGCCGTTGCCCTGGGCCGCCATGCGCTGGCTCACCGAACGGGAGCAGCAACAGAGCCGGGGCATAAAGCTGGACAACCTGTGGCTCCTGCTGGTGCGCTGTCTGGTGCTGATATTGCTGGCCGTTTTGCTGGCGCAGCCGCTCCTGAACTGGTTTGACAATGAGCCCGTCATTCGGCGGGTGCATCTGGTGCAGCCCAATGCCCGCCTAACCGAAAACTTCCGGTTCGAACTGGCCGAAGCCCGCAAAAAAGACGAGTCCGTAGTGGATCTCACCAGTCCGCTGAATCCACTCGCGGTGCAAACCGCCATCGATAACTTCCCCGCCAAAAACACCGATCTCCACCTGTACATTGTCAACGACCCCGCGCTGGCCGACCTGCCCGCCATTACGGTGCCGAAGCAATTTCATTTGTATACCGTTGTCGATACGTTGCAGAAACAACCCCGACCGTATTTGCCGGGTATTGGTGGTAAAAAGATACGTGTCAGTAGAGCGGGAACGCTAACGGGCGATGCGGGGACCGGGTCATTGCTGCAACCCCAACCCGTGACCGATACGCTGCGGATATTACTGAATTATACGAATAGCGAAGAGCAGAAAACCGTTCGGGCCGCGCTGAATGCCTTGCGCGACGTGTACGGACTGTTGATGCGAATTGACGAAAAGCCCATGCCGAACCTGGTTTATGATGAAATTCTGACCGACCAAATGCCCGCAAAATCGAACCGGCAAACGTTGTACGTGGTTTCGGACATAGCGCGGACGACGGGAGCCGACAATGTAGTATTTACGAACGAAACCCTGACGCCCCAAACGTCAGAACGCGTAGCGAATGGGCAACTTCCCGAATGGCTCGGCGAGCAGCTTCTTCAGCACTATGGCCTGATTGCGGACCGACAACCCTTATCAAAGCGAGCATTGCAGGGTCTGTTTGTTACGTCGACTCAACCCGAAGCGAGACAAAAAGCCGGTTTGCAGCAGCTATTGACCTTGTTGCTCGTTATCTTACTGATTGCTGAACGGGGGCTGGCCCTGACCAAAAACGCATGAACGAACTCCAACGCGCCCTTTCTTTAGTTACCAACCAACTCTACGCCAACGCGCTGCTGAGAACGCTGTTGCTGGCTGCATCGGCGTTGCTGGTGGTGGCTGCGTTCGCGGGGTTTTCGGGCTGGGCCATTGGTGCAGCATTTATTGGGTTGGGCGTGGGCGCGTGGCTGACGGGGCTGTACCGGAGTCAGAAACCGCTGGCCGTGCAGCTCATTCATCAGACCGTTGGCGATGCCGAATACAGCCTGCCACTCCTGGACAAACCTAACCTCAACCTCGCCGAACAACTGCAGCTCGACCGCCTGAGTAACCGCATTCAGCACATCAGTGTGCCGGGCGTGCTGTGGCGCGGAGCGGGCTGGTACGCCCTGGCTCTGCTGATGGCGCTGGGCGTGTACGCCGGGTATCCACTGCTGCAACGGCCCGATGCCAAACTGTCGCAAACAACGGCTCCTGAACTTGTAAAAGCAGAACAGGACGCCCCGCCAGCACCACCCGTTTTCAAATCGGCATCGGTACAGATTCAGCCGCCCGCGTACACCAGACTGCCCGTGCGCCGGACCACTGACCTGAACGTAGTTAGTATTACCGGCTCTATGCTGACGTGGCAGGTTCAGTTCAGTAATAGCCAGGACCTGTCCGTTCGGTTAGTAAACAGCCGGGGTAAGGAGTTACCGTTTCGGGCCTTGGAGGGTGATTTTGCGCATCAGGATAAACTACTGAACTCCGGCCTGTACGCCATTAAAGCGTACTGGAAACGGACTGATAAACCCGACTCGGTGGTGTACCAGTCCGACTTCTACCGGCTCGAAGCCCAGCCCGACCTGGCCCCGAAAATTGAGCCGGTATCCAAAGAACTATACACGTATCACTTCCTGAAAGACCCAAATAAACTGAGTGTTTCGGCCAAAATTTCTGATGATTTTCTGGTCTCAAACGCGTTCATCGTGGCCACCGTGGCGCGGGGTTCGGGCGAGAGCGTCAAGTTTCGGGAGATACGACTGCCACTTGGTCCGGCTAATTTTCGCGAAGCGACGCTCAGTAAAACCCTCGACCTGAACGCGCTCCAATTTGCTCCCGGCGATGAGCTGTACTACTACTGGGCCGCGTTCGACAACCGCCAGCCAGAACCCAATTTCACGAAGTCCGATACGTATTTCGTAGTTTATAAAGACACGACTGCCGTGGAAGATAGCGAGCTGGCCACAATGGCGGTTAACATCATGCCGGAGTATTTCAGGAGTCAGCGGCAGATTATTATCGACACCGAAAAGCTGATTGCGGGCAAAAAACGAATGGCTGCGCCAGCGTTCAAAAGTCAGTCGAACGAAATTGGTTTCGACCAGAAAGTGCTGCGGTTACGCTACGGGCAGTTTCTGGGCGAAGAATTCGAGTCCTCGGCGGGGGGAGGCCACGTCGAACCCACCGGCGACCACGATGACCCGCTGGCTGGTTTCCGCCACGACCACGATACCGGAAAAGGCGACGATCACGAGATGGAACATAAGGCCGAAGAACATGGCCATGACCACGGTGGTAATGGCCCCTCCAATGACCAGGACCCGGTGGCCGCGTTGATGGAGCAGTACGTACACGCCCATGACAACGCCGAAACCAACACGTTTCACGAACAATCGACCCGGTCGCTGCTGAAAATGGCCCTGGAGCAGATGTGGCAGTCAGAACTGCACTTACGGCTCTACGAACCCGAAAAAGCGTTGCCGTTCGAGCAGAAAGCGTTGGAGTATCTAAAACTGTCGCAGCAGAAGGCCCGGTCCTACGTTAAGAAAACCGGCTTCGACCCGCCCGCCATCAAGGAGAAAGAAGTCCGGCTCACCGGCGAATTGAAAAATGTGGATGCTGCCAATCGCCAGATCCGCAATCTGGCGCAGGTCCGCACCGAACAGTTGGTGGCCGAGGTGCTGGGCTATCTGAACCTGCCGAAACTCAGTGTATTGCAACGCCAAACCGTACAGCAACTCGGCAATGCCCTCACCAACCGCGCGTTGAACAGCGGCCTGACCAACTGGTCGGTGCTGGCGAGCCTGCAAAAGCTTATCAGTGGTAAACCCCTGTCGATAGCTGAGAAAGTAACCCTGAAAACCAAACTACTAACCCTCGCTGGCCCCCAAAACCAGACGGCACCGCCCATTACCGCTAACCCACGCCTTGAACAGGCATTTTGGCGCAGTATGTAGCCTCTATGCTCATCATCGCTATCTATATCGCCCTTGCCCTGCTGCTGATTTTGCAAATCGGTTGGCTGGTGCGTAACAAAACCCTGTCGCCGGGCCGGAAGACTGTGCGGGCGGGGTTGAACACGTTGCTGTTTATGCTGATAGCGGCCTACGCCTGGCAACCGACCTGGACCATAGACCGACCCGCGAAGCACGTTTTGTTGGTTGGCGACGATGTACCCAATACGTTGGCCCGGCGAGTGCAGGATAGTCTGGGCCTGGCTAAACGGGTTACGGTCAGTAATTTTAAACCGCGCTACGATTCCGTTACGCTGCTGGGGCAGAATTTCCCGCGCGAAACGCTGGCTAAACTGAGCCGGGCTACGGTGAACTGGATACCCTATGACGCGCCCGGTCAGGTCAGAGATTTACACTACAAAGCGATAGTCCGGCAGGGCGAAGTGCAGCAAATTACCGGGCGTATCAACTCGGCAGAGAAACAGAAACTGGCCGTTCGCTACGGTAACCGGACACTCGACAGCACCCTATTGAGTGAAGGTGAAAACACGTTTACGCTGCAATTTCCGGCGTTTGCGCAGGGCCGCACCCGCGCTGAGCTGACGCTGGGCGAAACGGTGCTGGACACGCTGCATTTTTTTGGTACCCCGCTCAGATCGCTGAAAATCCAGTTTCTGCTCAGTAATCCCGATTTTGAGAGTAAAACCGTTGCCGACTGGCTGGGGCGGCATGGTCATACGGTGCAACTGACGACGGGTATTTCCAAAAACGTAAGCCGGGAACTACGCATCAACGCCGACAAAGCCATTGTTAACCCCGATTTGCTCATTACCGAACCCGACAATGCAGGGAGCGCAGCCGTTCGGAATGTAGTGCGTGCCGGGCGGGCGGTGCTGTTTATTAACCTGACCAATGCCGAAACTGACGTTCGTACCATTGGCCGGGCTACGGGAAGCGGCTGGCCGGTACGTCGCGTTGCGAGTACGGCTACCGTGCCGTTAAGCAGCAACCTGACGGCCCTGCCGTACCGATTTGCTGACGCGCCGAATCAGATTCTGGTGGCTACGTATCCGATTGCCGTACAACGTATGGCAATGACAAACGCCGTGGGCCGGGTGGGCGTCAGCCTGCTAAGTGAGACGTTTCCGCTGGCGCTCAGTGGCGACAGCCTGGCCTATGGCGGTATCTGGAGCGCGGTGCTGGCCCGGCTGTACCCAGCCGCTGACAATAACCTGCGGGCCGACGCCCCCCTGCTGAGCGGTTTTCGGAATGACATTCAGCTGAACAACGCAACCAGTCGCCCCAGCGCACTGATTGCTGGTACGGATACGGTAGCGCTTGCCTCATCACCCATAAACCTGCGTACCGAACGGGGCGTTTACCAACCCGGACAGCCCGGCTGGCAACCCGTAGCCGATACCCTCGCTCTGTACGTGTCCGACGCGCAAACCGAACCAGCCGCCCGGCGAATCCACGCCGGACGCGAAACCGTCCGGCAGTTTATGCTGGCTCATGCACGCTACGAGTCTGCTGGCACCGGAACCGAACAAACCAGTCAGGAAACCGTACCTAACTGGCTATGGCTGACGCTGTTTCTGGTGGTGCTGACGGCTTTGTGGGTCGAACCGAAATTATGAGGCACCGGATTGCATCCGGCGATTACTTCCCCCGACTATCCAGTTCCCGGATCACATCGACCATGGTACGAAATCGGTTGGCGTCGCCGATGAAGCTCAGGCCTGACATGATGAGGGCAAAGCCGCCCGTGCTGACCCAAAACCACGGATCTTCGCTCGCTTCTTTCATCTTTGAGCCGTGCAGCAGAACGGCTAAGCCGCTACCTAGTAGCATGGCCCCGCTGCCACCGTACAGCCAGTATTTGGTCAGAAGTTTTTTCTTGCGTTCGGTTTTCATAGCTTTCGTCTTTCAACACAAAACCAAAACAATCTCTTTCGGTTTGGGAAAAATAGTATCTTCCGTCCGTTTTTGTAACTCAACCCCATTAATCCGTTAATCCTGCTCAGTATGCGCCAATTTACTCTTGGTATCGAAGAAGAATTCCAGACCATCGACCCTGAAACCCGCGAACTCCGCTCGCATATGTCTAAGATTGTGGAGGGCGGCAAAATCATATTGCAGGAGCGCGTGAAGGCCGAAATGCACCAGGCCGTTGTGGAAGTGGGTACGAACATCTGCACCAATATTCAGGAAGCCCGGCAGGAGGTGACCTACCTCCGCAAAGAAATCATCGACCTTGCCAGCAAGCAGGGGTTACAGGTGGCAGCCGCCGGTACGCACCCCTTCTCCGACTGGCAGAGTCAGCTCATCACGACCGACGAGCGCTACGACCGGCTTATCGACGAGATGCGCGATGTGGCCCGCTCTAACCTGATTTTTGGTCTGCACGTACACGTTGGTATCGAGAGTCGTAACGAAGGCATTCATATTATGAACGCCGTGCGCTACTTTCTGCCGCACGTCTATGCCCTCTCTACCTCATCGCCGTTTTGGCGGGGACGTAACACGGGCTTTAAATCGTACCGCTCCAAAGTATTTGATAAGTTTCCGCGCACGGGCATTCCGGATTTTTTCGCGTCGGCTTCCGAATATGACGAGTACATCGACCTGCTGGTCAAAACCAACTGCATTGACAACGGTAAAAAAATCTGGTGGGACATTCGGCTGCACCCGTTTTTCGACACCATCGAGTTTCGTATCTGCGACATTCCGATGCGGATGGACGAGACCATCTGTCTGGCAGCTATCATGCAGGCACTGGTGGCCAAAATACACAAATTGATGATTGGCAACATGACGTTCCGGTCCTACCGACGTAACCTCATCAATGAGAATAAATGGCGGGCCGCCCGCGACGGTATCGGCGGCAAATTGATTGATTTTGGCAAACAGACCGAAGTGCCAACCCACGATTTGATAATGGAGTTGCTCGACTTTATCGACGACGTTGTGGACGAACTCGGTAGTCGGCAGGAGTGCGATTACGCCCGGCAGATTCTGGCTATGGGGACCGGTGCCGACCGTCAATTGGCTGTATATGAGCAGACCGGCGATTTAAAGCAGGTAGTAGACTACATTGTGCAGGAAACTTCTTACGGAATCCAGTAGTTAGGGACACAGCGACTGAGAGGTCGCTTTTTTTGTTGAAAATCGCCGATCCAGAACCCTGATTGACGTGATTTTCCTCCTGATTTGATCTCAAATACGCTTATGTCTCTTTTGAAAATTGCCGTTCTTGATATGAATAACAACCATCCCAACGAAGGGATGCGCTGTATTTTACAGATTATCCGCTCCGTACAGGGAAACGACCACGCCGAACTAAGCTTTGACACGTTCAACGTGCGGGGTAATGATGAGTTGCCCGGTCTGGACTATGACGTTTATATTTCTTCGGGTGGTCCCGGAAGTCCGCTGCCTTCTACCGAAGCTTGGGAAGCCCCGTATTTTTCACTTATCGACCAGTTGTTCGACTGGAACAGGCAAAACGATTGCAAGAAGCATGTGTTTTTGATTTGCCACTCGTTTCAACTGGTGTCGCGTCATCTTAAACTGGGTAAGCTGAGCAGACGCCGGTCTACCTCGTTCGGCATTTTTCCGATACACAAAACCGACGATGGCTGCACCGATCCGCTTTTTGGCGACCTGCCCGAACCGTTCTACGCCGTCGATTCGCGCGATTACCAGTTGCTTGACCCCGACCTGATGCGCATAGACGACATGGGCGCGAGTATCCTGTGTCTCGAAAAAGTCAGGCTCTACGTTGACTTACCCCGCGCTGTGATGGCCATTCGGTTCTCGCCTGAGATTGTAGGTACACAGTTTCACCCCGAAGCCGACGATGAAGGGATGCTCCGCCATTTTCTGACCGAAGCCAAACAAATGCAGATTATCACCAATTTTGGCCAGGACAAATACGACGAAATGATGACGTATCTGCAGGACCCCGAAAAGGTTGGTCTAACACAGTCGGTTGTTATTCCGGGCTTTTTCAGGCGGGCCATTGAGTCACTCGCCCCCGCCGTGCCAGCGTAGAGGAGTATTTTTGCTTTGTCGATTGTATATCCTGCGGAGCAGAGCTTCGCGTTACTCATCTCTATGATTCAATCAGCCCGTCACCTGTTCAATCAAACATTTACGCCGGAACGCTACCAGGCTCTGCTTGACCAGATCGAGACCGATTTTCCGGGACAACTCGGTTTTCGCGTTGCCGAGACGCCCGTGTTCGTTCCTAAAGTGCTGACCGATAAACTCCTTCAGGCCAGTAGCGATATCATTGACGTGATTACGCGCGATGATTTTCGGGCCTTGACCGAAGCGGCCATTCCTGACGAACAGCGCGTACCCAACGAACAGCCTGACGGGCGCAATGCCCACGCCAACTTTCTGGTCATCGACTTTGCCGTTTGTCGCGATACCAACGGCGAGTTGATGCCCCAGCTGATTGAAATGCAGGGGTTCCCGTCGCTGAATGGGTTTCAGCCGTATCTGGCCAGTCAGTTCCGGGCGCACTATCCTATTCCTGAGAACCTGTCGCACCTGTTCACGGTCGGGACCAACGAGGATTTTAACGAGGCTATGCGCAGCCTGATCGTGGGCGACGCCGATCCCGACGAGGTGATTTTGTTGGAGTTGTTTCCCGATGAGCAGAAGACCCGCATCGACTTTTCGCTCACCGAAAAAATGCTCGGTATTCGCACCGTGAACCTGACCGATGTTCAGAAAGAGGGCCGGAATCTGTTTTATGAAAAAGACGGTGAACGGAAACGAATCCGGCGTATCTACAACCGGATTATCCTCGATGACCTGCGCAATTTTCCCGATTTGCAAACCGATTTTAACCTGACCGACGACGTAGATGTGGAGTGGGTAGGGCACCCGAACTGGTTTTTTCGGATCAGCAAATACGCCCTGCCGCTGCTCAAAAGCCCCTACGTTCCCGTCAGCTACCGCCTGTCAGAATTAACTCAGATTCCTGACGATCTGGACAGTTACGTGCTGAAGCCGCTGTTCTCTTTTGCGGGTAGTGGCGTCAACATCCACGTAACGCAGTCTGACATTGACGCCATTCCCGACGAGCAGCGTAGCGGTTATCTACTCCAGAAAAAGGTGCAGTACGAACCCGTCATCGAATCGCCGGACGGGCTGGTGAAATGCGAAATACGTATGATGTTCATCTGGCCCGACAACGACGAACGCCCAACACTCATCACGAATCTGGCCCGGTTGAGCCGGGGCGAGATGATCGGCGTTAGCTTCAACAAAGACAAAGACTGGGTCGGCGGCAGCGTGGGTTTCTTCGAGAAGTAATTAGTCAGTTTAACACAGAGATAAAGAAGATTTTCGCAGAGAGAATAGGGTTTTTTCTTTCTTTTTTTGCTCCCTTCTCTCTGTGAAAATCTTCTTTATCTCTGTGTTAAAAAGGTATTATGCAAGCAGAACAAGCCATTTTCGATTTGACCGGCAAGGTCGCCATCATTACCGGAGCCAGCAAAGGCATCGGCGAAGACATAGCCCGGATGTTTGCCCGCTTCGGCGCGAAGGTCGTGGTTAGCAGCCGCAAGCAGGACGCCTGCGATGCCCTGGCCAATGACATAAAAGCGCAGGGGGGCGAAGCAACCGGTATTGCCGCCCACGTAGGCGACATGGATCAACTGGCCCGGCTGGTTGAGCAGACCATTGCCGTGTATGGCGGCATCGATATTCTGGTCAACAACGCAGCATCGAACCCCGTGTTTGGCCCCTCGCTCGACTGCGACGGTATGGCTTTTGATAAAATTATGCAGGCCAACGTAAAGGCACCCTTCGAGTTGAGCAAGCTATGCTACCCCAGCATGAAAGCGCGGGGTGGGGGCAGCATTATCATGATGAGCAGCATTGCCGGCCACACGCCTGACCCCGGTCTGGGCATGTACAGCGTGAGTAAAGCCAGTCTGAACATGCTCACCAAAGTCCTGGCCAAAGAATGGGGCCCAGACGGGATTCGGGTCAACGCCATTTGCCCCGGACTGATCAAAACCAAGTTCAGTCAGGCCCTGTGGCAGGACGAAAAAACGCTCGATCACTTCACCAAACGTCTGCCTATCGCCCGTATGGGTACCACCGACGAGATTAGTCCGTTGGCCCTGTTTCTGGCGTCCGGCGCGTCGTCATACAGCACGGGTGGCCTGTTTTACGCCGACGGCGGTACGGTTATCTGAGCCATTTGGTAAACATCGGCTTATCTATCAGGTTACAGACGAGACGAGTGTTGTGCACAGTCTGCACGACCATTAGGACAATTAAACAATGATACCGCTCCATGAACGCGAAGTCTGGCTACGGGGGCCACTGCCGCGTATACCGGCTCTGTTGCAGCCCGTAGCTCACGCACTCCTGCAGGCCCGCGAAGAGGTAAATGCGCTGATGCACGATTTCCCAGATGAATTGCTGCGCGAACGGCTGACGCCTAAAAATGAAACCCAGCCGGTAGCTTCGGCTGGGTTTCATTTGCAGCATCTTGCGGGAGTGCTGGACCGGATGTGTACCTACGCGCGGGGCGAATCGCTCACGGCAACTCAGTTCAATGCCCTGTCAATGGAAGGCCAGCCGGTAGGTTCGTTTCTGACTACAATGGAGTTGGTGCGCCGGTTCAGCGAACAGGTTGACCGGACGCTGGAGCAGCTAAAAAACACCGACCCCCATGCGCTGACCGAACCACGTACCGTAGGCAGGGCGCAGTTGCCTACCACTGTCATGGGTCTGTACGTTCACGCTGCCGAGCACACCATGCGGCACGTGGGGCAGCTTTCCGTGACGGTGCGGTTGTTGAGGTAGTTAAAGCTTTTCTAATAATCCGCCATCCACTACGAGCGTGGTACCATGAATAAAGCGGGCTTCGTCGGAGGCTAAGTAGCAAATGGCCGATGCCAGGTCTTCGGGGGCACCCACATTTTTCTTGTCTATCTTCTCGGTACCGTTTTTTACGTTGGGGTTACTCCACAGCATGGGCGTATCGACCGAGCCGGGGGCTACGCAGTTGATGCGGACTTTGGTTCGGGGATACTCCTGCGATACGCCCCGCGTAAATGCCTCCATACCGCCTTTGCTGGTGGCGTACGGAACTACGTTGGGTGTAGTTTCATAGGCGTGTACTGAACTGACGTTCACAATAGCTCCGCCTTTTATGTGCGGAATGCAGTACTTGCAGAACAGGAACACCGACCGCAGGTTGGTGTTGATGACTTGATCCCAGTCTTCGATCGATAATTCGGTAATAGGCGTAAAGGTCATCATAGCCGCATTGTTAACGAGTACGTCAATGCGGTCCCAGGCATCTATGGTTTGCTGAACGGCGGTTTCTACAGCAGTAGGGTTCGAAATATCAGTTTTAATGAACATGGCGTTGCCCCCACTTTTCTTGATGGTTTTGACTACGTCGGCGCCGGCTTTTTCGTCGCGGCCAATCACGACGATGCAGCCGCCTTCGGCTCCCATCCGTTCAGCCGTAGCCCGGCCAATACCCGACGTAGCGCCGGTAACTATGCATACTTTATCGCTAAACCGCATAAATTCAGATTGTTTGACTAACCCAACAGTTTGCTGAAGCAAAGGGTTTTAACACAGAGAAACGGAAATTTCACAGAGTTTACGGAGTTTTGTCTCCCTTTCCTCTGTGAAAATCTCCGTTTCTCTGTGTTAAAAAAAGATCACTGCACTGCCAGGACCTTAAACTCGGTACGTCGGTTTTTCTGGTGTTCGGCTTCGGCGCATTCAACTCCGTCGGTACAGCCGTTCACAATTTCGGTTTCGCCGTAGCCGTGCGCCGTTAACCGACCTGCGGTGATGCCCCGCGAAACGAGGTAGTCCATGGCAGCGCGGGCGCGGTTTTCCGATAGTCGCATGTTATACGTATCCGTAGAGCGGGCATCGGTATGCGAGCGCAGTTCGATCTGCATTTGTGGGTACTCTTTCAGAATGGCCAGAACGTGATCGAGTTCGCGGGCCGCATCGGAGCGGATGAAGAACTTGTTCAGGTCGTAATAAATGTTTTTGAGATGGAATACGTCGCCTACGCCATAAAGACCAAGCGAATCCGTAACAACACCCTGCTTCCGTTTTGTCTTGGCGTACTGCGATTTCTTGGTAGCGTACCGGTCTTTCTGCGCCGTAATGGTGTAGGGCGAATTTGGCTTGGTGTTGAATTCGTAGCCACCGTCCGGCCCCGTTACAACCGTCTGCTCAGAGCGGTCTTTATCATTGCGCAGCGTCACCTTCACACCCGATGCCGGTTTCTGGTTTACTTCGGTCTTGACTACGCCCTTCATAATCGTATTTTCTGACCGTTCGAGGTAAATCTTGATATCGAGTTCGGGCGAGCGCGACTGGGTAAGTGTAGAATACCGCACACTATTCATGGCGTACCCTTCTTTAATAGCCTTAAATTCGTATTCGGTATTGGTGTCGATGCAAAGATCAGTGCGGCCCTGTGCGTTGGTCACGCGAAGATCCTGATTAGCGCCATCGCGTAGAATACGCACGTCGGCACCTTCGAGGGCTGCCCCGGTTTTGGCGTCAAACACCAGAATGTTCAGTTGCTTGCAGGTCCGGCGGAAAGCATAGATGTCATCGTCGCTGATGCCTTTCTTACGGTTGCTACTGAAATAGCCGCTCGTGCGCCCTTTATCGGTAATAATCCCGAAATCGTCTTTGTCGGAGTTGATGGGTGCCCCCGCGTTCTCCACGCCTTTATAGGCCACGCCATCGCGCAGTTCGGCGTAGAATACGTCCAGACCGCCCAGCCCTTCGTGACCGTCCGACGAGAAGTACAGATTACCGGCTTCGTCGGCAAAAGGAAACATTTCGTTGCCCTCGGTATTGATTTCACGGCCCATGTTCACCGGCGTACCCCACTGCCCGTTGTTATATTCCACTACGTAAATGTCCGTGCCGCCGTAGCCGCCGGGCATATCCGATACGAAATACATCCGGCTGTTATCAGACGAGAAAGCCGGGTGACCCACTGAATATTCGCTGCTGTTGAAGGGCAGGTCTGTCTGATCGACCCACTTACCGTTTTTATTGACTGCTGAGTAGAGTTTAAGTTTCCGAATGCCTTCGGAGCTTTTGCCGGTTTTGCCCTTACTGCCGTTATTGCGGGTAAATACAATGAAGTTCTGATCTTTGGAGAAGGTCATCGGCCCTTCGTGGTACTTGGTATTCAGCGTTTTGCTGAAGATTTCAGCTTTCGTCAGCTTCTGTGGTTCTTCAATAGTTTCGGTAGTGGTTTTGCTGCTGGCGCTTCCGCCCAATACGGCAGTGCCGGTACTACGCGTCACGACTGAGCCGGGTACGCGCAGCTGGGTGGTATCGGGGTGGAAGTATAAATCCAGAAACGGTGTCTGATTCCAGTTGAAAACGCGCTTGATGGCACCTGACTCGTCGCGGGCCGACACAAAAGCCAGACCGCCTTTGTAGTACATCGGGCTAAAATCGGCCTGACGCGAGTTGATAGGCAGGTCATAAAGCTGGTACGACGATGAATCCTGGTAGAAACGGTTCATGTCCATGTACGAAACCGTAAACCGGCGTCCGCGCAGGTCTTCTTTCTGCTTTTCACCGTATTGACTGTACAGCTTCTGCGATTCGCGGTACTTGCCATTACTGGCCAGAGACTGCGCGTAGTACAGGTAGATTTCGCTGTCTAAGTCGGTGTAGTTTTTCACCAGTTCGGCATAAACGCGTTCGGCGTTGCGCGTGTCCTGAAGTTTACGGTAGCTATACCCCAGTTTGATGAGAGGATCGCGGCTATCGGCAGGGTCTTTCTTTTTGTCGGTCCGCAAAAAATCTTCATAACCCCGGATGGCATTGACGTAGCTGAAGTTCTCAAACTGCCGGTTAGCCGCCCGCAGTTTAGCACTCTGTGCGCGTATGCCAGGAGACCAGAAAGTTAGGACGAGGAGGAGTAAAACCCGTACAAATCGGTTCATGAGGAGGGTATTGAAAGATAAAATTGGGCCTTCTGCTGTTTCTATCAAAATGAATGCCAAAATCAAGTGAATTCCGTTTTTTAGCGTTACCAGACCTATAACGGTAGGGTCTTCCCAATCTGACAAAACCGATGAAAACTCAGTTTCCTGACAATTCAGAAAGCCGATTACTAAATTGTCAGGGGCGCAATACTAATGCGAAAAGTAGTATTCTTGCCAACGTCGTAGTAAAAACGCGCGGGTACCCTCTTACTTGATCACTGATCACAGATACTGTTTCAATGAAAATGCGCTCGCAGGATTGGTTTGGCCGCACCGGAAAAGACGGCTTTATTTACCGTGCCTGGATGAAAAACCAGGGGTTTCCGCACCACGAATTCGAGGGGAAGCCCGTCATCGGCATCTGCAACACCTGGTCAGAACTGACGCCCTGCAACGCGCACTTCCGCGAACTGGCCGAAGCCATTAAGCGGGGTGTGTGGGAAGCGGGCGGTTTTCCGCTGGAGTTTCCGGTCATGTCGCTCGGCGAGTGTCAGATCAAACCGACCGCTATGCTGTTCCGCAATCTGGCCAGTATGGACGTCGAAGAAAGCATCCGGGGCAACTCCATCGACGCCGTGATTCTGATGTGTGGCTGTGACAAAACCACGCCCTCGCTCGTGATGGGTGCGGCTTCGGTCGATATTCCAACGCTGGTGGTGTCGGGCGGGCCGATGCTGGCGGGGCGGTTTCACGGAAAGAAAATCGGAACGAGCGATCTGTGGCGGTTTGCCGAAGCCTTCAAGATGGGCGAGATGAGTCAGGCCGAGTTCACGGCTGCTGAAGCGAGTATGGCCCGCAGTCAGGGGCACTGCGCCGTAATGGGCACGGCCAGTACAATGGCCGCCATGGTCGAGTCGCTGGGATTGGCCCTGCCCGACAATGCTACGATTCCTGCCGCCGACTCGCGCCGGAAAGTGCTGGCCCACCTCAGCGGAATGCGGGCGGTTGAACTGGCCAAACAGAACATTACGCCTTCGCAGATTCTGACCCGGCAGGCGTTCGAGAATGCCATTGTGATCAATGCCGCACTGGGGGGCTCTACCAACTTTATCCTGCACCTGCTGGCCATTGCCGGGCGCGTGGGTGTGGAACTAACCGTCGATGATTTTGACCGGCTGTCGGCTAAAATCCCGTTGCTGGCCAATTTGCAGCCCTCCGGCGAGCATTTCGTGGAAGATTTGTTTTACGCCGGTGGCCTACCTGCCATCATTCGTGAGCTGCGCCCGTTCCTGCATAACGACGCGCTGACCATCAACGGCAAGACCATTGGCGATAACTGCGCCGAGGCCCAGTGCTACGACCCGGACGTGATTGCATCCATTGAGAAACCGTTCAAGCCCGAATCCGGCATTGCGGTGCTGCGTGGTAACCTCTGCCCCGACGGAGCCGTGCTGAAACCATCGGCGGCCTCGCCCCACCTCATGCAGCATACGGGCCGGGCCGTAGTGTTCGAAGATATTGACGATTACAAAGCCCGCATCGATAACCCTGATCTGGACGTTGATCCTAGTTGCGTACTCGTGCTGAAAAACGTAGGGCCCCGCGGCTATCCCGGCATGCCCGAGGTGGGTAATATGCAGCTACCGGCCAAAGTGCTGGCGCAGGGCGTGCATGATATGGTCAGGATTTCGGACGGGCGCATGAGTGGTACGGGCTTTGGCACGGTGGTGCTGCACGTCTCGCCCGAATCGGCGGTGGGCGGCCCTCTCGCGCTGGTGCAGAACGGCGATCTGATTACCCTCGACGTGGCTAACCGCAGCCTGCATCTGCACGTGTCGGACGAGGAACTGGCCGGTCGGCTCGCCCGGTTCTCGCCCGTCAATCTCGGCTACGACCGGGGCTACGTGAACCTGTACATCCGCCACGTTACGCAGGCCCACGAGGGAGCGGATTTCGATTTTTTGCGGGGGGGCTCCGGTAGTGAGGTCAAACGCGATTCACATTGATAAAACGTACATGATTGATTTTACGAACCAGACCGCCATCATTACCGGTGCTGGGACCGGTATCGGTTTTGCCATTGCACAGGCCCTTGCCAAACAGGGGGCCAGCGTGCTGCTCAACGATTTCGACGAAACCCTGGCCCAGCAGGCCGCTGAAACCATCCGGCACTCTGGCGGAAACTGCGTAGCCTGCCCCGGCGATGCATCCGACGTAGCGTTTGTGCGGCAACTGGTTGGTACGGCGGTTACCACATTTGGGCAGGTCGATGTGGCCATTGCCAATGCGGGCATCACGGTTTTTGGTGATTTGTTCACGACCACGCCCCATGCGTTTGAGACTATTGTGAACCTGAATTTACGGGGCAGTTTTTTCCTGGCGCAGGAAGCGGCCGGGCAAATGCGGGCGCAGGGGCGGGGGGGAAGTATCCTCTTTATGTCGTCGGTGGTGGGGCATTTGGCGCATCCGGGCCTGCCGGTTTACAGTATGACCAAAGCGGGGCTTGAAATGCTGGCGCGGCAACTTGTCATTGACCTATCGCCCCTCGGTGTCACCGTCAACGCTATTGCCCCCGGTGCCACCCTCACCGAACGTACGTTAGACGACCCGGAGTATATCCCCATCTGGTCGCGCATTACGCCTATGGGTCGCCCGGCCAATGTAGCCGACATTGTGAATGCAGCGCTGTTTCTGATTTCGCCCGCGTCGCGCCACATCACCGGTCAGAGTCTGATTGTGGATGGTGGCTGGACCAGCGTAGGTGTGCCACCAGTGTAAAATCCCACGAGTTATGGCTAAACCTATTGGATCAATCAGAAAAAACGTACTCGCTCATAAGGTAAATCAAGAATACCTTATGAGCGAGGAGGTCGTTCCTTACCGATTTGCCTAACCGGGAAGACTACATCCAATAATCATATTGCATATAACGCGCCGTTTCGTCAGCAACCGGCTTGCCCAGCAATTTGCCAACTACGTACAGCGACATATCGATGCCCGCCGAAATACCTGCCGAGGTAATGATTTTTCCGTTATCCACCCAGCGTTCGGAAGGTCGTAATTCTGTGTTGGGTGCGGCCTGACGCATACCATCGACTGCCATAAAGTGCGTTGTGGCGGCCAGACCATCGAGTAATCCGGCTTTACCGAGAATAAACGAGCCGGTGCACACCGATAAAACGAGTTCGGCAGTGTTGGTGGTTCGGCGTACCCAGTTCAACACTGCGGGGTTGTTCATCTCACGCCGGGAGCCATAGGGCGTACCGCCGGGGTGAATGCCGCCCCCGCCCGGTACAACAACGATGTCTGCCTTCGGATGATCGTTGAGCAGATAGGTTGGAGAGATAACCAGCCCGTTACGCGCATAAATCGGGCCGCGTTCGGCTACGGTAAACACCTGAAACGGCGCGTCACCCGACCGTTTTCCGGCCACGCCAAACACCTCGAACGGCCCGGCAAAATCCAGAACTTCAATTTCGTCAAACAGTAAAATAACTACGGTACGCATAGTTTCAATTGTGAATGAGTGAAGGTGCAACGTTCCTATAAGTAAATGGTTGATGATGCGAATGGGCTGGCGTAATCCTATTCACTCATTCGCACATTCACCTATTCACAATTATTTGCGGCCCAGCGTAATCAGCACTACGCCCGCCAGCGCAACGAGTGCACCGATGAGTGACTGACTCGAGAAAACTTCGCCCGCAAACATAACGCCGAGCATCATGGCTACCACTGGGTTTACGAAGGCATATGTAGCCAGCAGTTGCGGGGGGGCATTACGGGCCAGCCACGCGTAGGACGAAAAGCCGATGATACTGCCAAAAATGACCAGATATGTCATTGCGCCGATGGCTTTGGGGGGCGCGTCGAGAATACTCCAGGGCGTTACCGGTTCGGTAAACAGGCTGATGACCAGCAGAACTAACCCGCCCACCAGCATCTGAATACCCGTTGACATAGTTCCGATTTTAGGAAGCGTAACGCGTGGAGCCAGCAGTGTACCGATGGCCCACGCAAAGTTGCCAAACGTAACCAGCCCTGCACCAATCAGGTTGTTGTGCAACCCGTTTTCGGTTTGCATTTTATCAGGTTTGATCAGAAAATAGATGCCAGCCAACCCCACCACCAGCCCGATTAAGGCCAGATTGCTTGGTCGTTTTTTGGCAAAGGAAACCCAGTTGAGTGTCAGCAGAAACACCGGCAACAACCCACCCAGCAAAGCCGCTACGCCCGTTGGGATATACTGCAGTGCTACGGTCAGGCAACCGTTGGCCACCGTCAGCAGGAGGACGCCTACAATGGCTGCCGACCGCCACTCCAGGCGGGTAGCGCGGGGCGTTCCTGTCAGCCGGGCGTAGCCGTAGAGCAACGCCCCCGCTATAATGTACCGCATGGATGCCATATACAAAGGCGGCATCCGCTCGGTCATGAAGTGGATAAAGAGGTACGTTGATCCCCAAAGGAAATAAACCGACAAAAGAGCCGACCAAAGCGTGGCACGATTGGGGGCGGGGGCAACAGAGACAGGAACAGTAACTTGCATGGAATGAACGGACTGATGCCGACGTAACATCGCGAAGTTGGATTTTCTCCGCTGAGAAGCCAGTTTTTTAGCCCTGTCTACGATTGGTTATGAAGAATCTGGGCAAAATTTTATTTAAGCGATTGAAAGTCTTTGCGCAGTTTCCAACTGATTCGTTTTTGGAATGGAAGTAAGCTTATGATACCGCGACGTATGAGAACCCGTTCGGGGCGTCAGGTTAGTTTGACTTCAATTTTTTCATACTTGCCGCGCCAGTGTTTCCAGCGTTTATGCGACCAGAGCCAGTCAGCCGGGTTTTGGCGGATCGTTATTTCGAGGGCATCGCGATAGCGGTTCAGGATCGTGCCGGGTGGCAGGTCTATGTAGGGTGGATCACCAATGTTGGTAAAGGTAAGTTCGTAATGCCCCCGTTTTATTCGGACCAGTTCGGTATAAAACAGGGGCAGATTGCGGCTGCGGGCCAGACGCTCGGCGCCGGGGTAGAACGGCGTGTCCTGGTGCAGAAAATCAGTCCAGTAAGCCTGCTCTGGTACGTCGGGTACTTGATCGGCCACCAGCGCAATAACGCGCGGCACGGCCTTGCGGGCCACCATCTGCCGGGGCAGCGCGTGCATCGGCGTGGGTACTGCCCCGTGACTTGACCGGACATGCTGCATCAGTTCCTCAAAAAACGGACTCGACAAGGGCTTATAGACACTATCGACCGGTATCCCGTTTACCACCGATGCCGACGGAATCCACTCCCAGTTGCTTGTATGCGAGCCTATGCCAATAACCGTTTGCCCCGCCCGCAATCGCTCCTGTACGAGGTGCGCATTGGTAAAACGGACGCGTTGGCGCAGTTCGTCGGGCGTGAGGTCGGGCATTTTTATGGTCTCAACAATCAGATCGGTGAGGTTGCGGTAAAAGCCCCGCGCGATATGGTTGATCTCGGCAGCTGTTTTCTCGGGAAAGGACAGCCGCAGGTTATTTAGCACCACCCTGCGCCGGTAGCGTACTAGGTGCAGAAGCAGAAAATACAGTACATCGGCAATGCCATAAAGCAGCCAGAAAGGAGAACGTGATAAGAGACGAAAAAAGAACATGTACCGGGAGATGGAACCGCACCGGCAGACCGGCCGTGTGATTCTATCATAAAATCATTAAAAAAAGGTAAAAGCAGTGTCAGGTATTGATTTTTTCCTTTACTTGACCATACTTACGATAGATTGTATTGGAAAAGTACCCGGTTCAGCCTGATTTTGGTGAGTTACTCATTGATTTGCACTACCTGCCGTGTCTGGATTATATGACGGTACTCGTGCAAACGGGCCGAGTGCAGATCGAAGCCCATGAGCAGTATCAGAAGCAAAGTTACAGAAATAGGTGCTATGTACTGACGGCAAACAGGGTTGACGCGCTGGCGGTCCCGGTACAACACGGAACCCGGCATCAGCCCATCCGTGACCTGCGCATCGATAATGGGCAACCCTGGCAAAATCATCACTGGCGTACTATTCAGGCCGGTTATGGTAAAGCTCCCTTTTTTGAATACTATGCCCCTGACTTTGAAAGCGTACTTCGGAAAAGCCAGTCGTTTCTGTTCGATCTGAATCTTGAATTGCTGACACTTTGTCTTAAACTGCTGGGGGTAGGTACTCCCATAAACCTGACAGAATGCTATGAAAAAACACCTCCGCCCGGCCTATTTGACGTCCGGTCCCGCATAAACCCACGTAATGGCCCCGGAATGCATCTATTCTACCACCCGGAGCCGTATATGCAGAACTTTGGTCAGAATTTTGTACCCAACCTGAGCATAATCGACCTCTTATTTTGCCAGGGACCAGACGCAGGTCAATACCTTATCTGATTGTTCGTTAAACAGGCGAACAGCCAACCAATCGAATAGTCGATTAATCAAATAACCCGCCTTTCCCTGGCGAACAAATCCTTAAAACTCTTCGTTGAATCCATAACAGGCTTACCCGAAGAGAACTAAATCGAATGGAAGCAAAATTCTCAAATCGCGTTAAGGAAGTGATCTCGCTCAGCCGCGAAGAAGCCTTGCGCTTAGGACATGATTACATTGGCACCGAACACCTGATTCTGGGTATGATTCGCGAAGGCGAAGGCGTAGCCATTGGGCTGCTGAAGAAATTCGGCGTGTCGCTCGATGAACTCCGCGTTACTATTGAGCAGGCAACCCGCGGAACGGCCACCAATAACGTGAAGAACTTGGCCAATATTCCGCTGACCCGTCAGTCGGAAAAGACGCTGAAGATCACGTACCTCGAGGCCAAAATATTTAAAAGCCCGCTTATTGGTACTGAGCATCTGCTGCTCTCGATTCTGCGCGACGAAGATAATGTCGGTACGCAGATTCTGAACAAGTTCAATGTTAACTACGAAGTCATCAAAGAAATGCTGGAATATCAATCTTCGGGAACCCGTCCGGTGATGGGTCCCGAAACTGACGATGACGACAACGACCGGGGCATGTTTGGTGGTGGTAGCAGCAGTCAAAGCAAGGATAAAGGGTCCGAAAAATCGCGGACGCCGGTACTTGACAACTTTGGCCGCGACCTCACCAAATTCGCCGAAATCGGCAAGCTTGACCCCATCGTTGGTCGCGAAAAAGAAATCGAGCGCGTGGCTCAGATCCTGAGCCGCCGAAAGAAAAACAACCCGATTCTGATTGGTGAGCCGGGCGTCGGTAAAACAGCCATTGCCGAGGGTCTGGCCCTGCGCATCGTGCAGAAGAAGGTCTCGCGGGTGCTGTTTGGCAAGCGCGTCGTAACGCTTGACCTAGCATCGCTGGTGGCCGGTACAAAATACCGGGGGCAGTTTGAGGAGCGCATGAAAGCCGTGATGAACGAGCTGGAAAAATCGCCCGAAGTCATTCTGTTTATCGATGAGCTGCACACCATCGTGGGTGCGGGTGGGGCATCGGGTTCGCTCGATGCGTCGAACATGTTCAAGCCTGCTCTGGCCCGTGGCGACATTCAATGCATTGGTGCTACGACGCTGGACGAGTACCGGCAGTACATCGAAAAAGATGGTGCGCTGGCCCGCCGGTTCCAGATGGTTATGGTCGACGCTACGTCGATTGATGAAACCATCGAAATCCTGAATAACATCAAGGATAAGTACGAAGAGCACCACCACGTCAATTACACCCCGGAGGCTATCGAAGCCGCTGTGAAGCTGTCGGAGCGGTATATCTCGGACAGATTCCTGCCCGACAAAGCCATTGATGTTATGGATGAAGTAGGTGCGCGGGTACACATCTCGAACATCACGGTGCCAGAAGACATTCTGACGCTGGAAGAGCAGATCGAGAACATCAAGAAAGAGAAAAATCAGGTTGTTAAGAGCCAGAAGTACGAAGAAGCGGCCCAGCTCCGCGACAAGGAAAAGCGGCTCATTGACCAGCTCGACCGCGCCAAGCAGGCGTGGGAAGAAGATACCAAGAAGCGTCGCTACACGGTAAACGAGGACAACGTGGCTGAAGTCGTGGCCATGATGACGGGTATTCCGGTCACGAGCGTCTCGAACGACGAAGGCAAGAAGCTCATCAACATGGGCGACGAGCTGAAAGGTAAAGTTATTGGACAGCAGTCGGCCATCGACAAGCTCGTTAAGGCCATTCAGCGGACCCGCGTTGGCCTGAAAGACCCCAAAAAGCCCATTGGTTCGTTCATTTTCCTTGGACCTACGGGTGTGGGTAAAACCGAACTGGCCAAAGTGCTGGCCTCGTACCTTTTCGATAAAGACGACGCGCTGGTACGGATCGACATGTCGGAGTACATGGAGAAGTTCAGCGTCAGCCGGTTGGTAGGTGCCCCTCCGGGCTACGTTGGTTACGAAGAAGGTGGTCAGCTGACCGAGAAAATTCGCCGGAAGCCGTACAGCGTTGTGCTGCTTGACGAGATTGAGAAAGCTCACCCCGACGTGTTCAACATCCTGTTGCAGGTGCTGGACGATGGTATCCTGACCGATGGTCTGGGCCGCCGGGTAGACTTCCGGAATACAATCATCATCATGACCTCCAACATTGGGGTCCGCGACCTGAAAGACTTCGGTGCCGGCATTGGTTTCGCAACTAAAAAGAGCGAGAATCAGGACGAGTTGATGAGGAGTACCATTCAGAGTGCGCTTCGCAAGGCGTTCTCGCCGGAATTCCTCAACCGTCTTGATGACGTAATTGTGTTCAACTCGCTACTGCGCGAAGACATCCACAAGATCATTGATCTGATGCTGAATAAGCTGCTGGGTCGTGTCACGAGTCTTGGCTACCGCGTTGAACTGACCGAGAAAGCTAAGGACTTCTTAGCCGAGAAGGGCTACGATCCGCAATACGGTGCCCGTCCGCTGAGCCGTGCCATCCAGCGGTACCTCGAAGACCCCGTCGCTGAGGAAATCCTGAAAGGCGAGCTCAAAGACGGCGATGTGATCGAAGCCGATTACAGTGGCGAAGGTGAGTTGCTGACCATCACGGTGCGCAAACCCGAAGTAGTCGTTGACGAAAAATAAATCCTCAGTTGACAATAGAAAAAGCCGGACGGAGACGTTCGGCTTTTTTGTAGGTTGGACTTCAGTCCGACCAGCCCCGACAGGGGCTAACGGTGTAACGGCTCCTCAGTTACCGGGTAATCACAACGTAGCTTTAAGTACATTGTTAGCTACTTCGCGGCTGGTCGCACAAGCGTGTACGACCAGCCTTTGTACCATGCCAACTATTCGCGAACTTACCACGTACCTTGAAACCATTGCCCCGCTGGCTTACCAGGAATCGTACGATAATGCCGGGCTGATTGTGGGTGATCCTGCCGCTTACGTAACGGGCGTACTGGTTTCGCTCGATACGACCGAAGCCGTTGTGGATGAAGCCACAGCGCGGGGTTGTAACCTTATTGTGGCACATCATCCCATTGTGTTTCGGGGCCTGAAGAAGCTGAACGGTACCAATTACGTGGAGCGGACGGTCATCAAAGCGATCAAAAGTGATGTGGCTATTTATGCCATTCACACCAATCTGGATAACGTAGCCGGGGGCGTCAGCTTCAAAATTGCGGAGAAGCTGGGGCTACAAAGCGTACGCATGCTATCGCCTAAAGCGCAGATACTGAGCAAACTCGCGGTATTCGTGCCTGCCGATAACCTGCCTGCCGTGCTAACGGCCATCTGGGAAACTGGAGCCGGGCGCATCGACCCCTACGATCACTGCTCATTTCGGGTGGGCGGCACGGGTACGTTTCGGCCACTAAATGGGGCCAATCCGGTGGTGGGCAGTGTAGGGCAGGATGAAACGGTGCAGGAGCAGCGGCTTGAGGTGCTGCTACCTACGCATCTGGAACGCGCGGTGGTAGCGGCAATGACAGCCGCGCACGAATACGAAGTTCCGGCCTATGATGTATATCCGCTCAACAACGCCAATCAGACCGTGGGCAGCGGAGCGGTGGGCGAATTGCCGGAGCCGATGAGTGGGCAAGCGTGGCTTAGCTACCTTAAAGAGCAGATGAACCTGAACGTCATTCGTTATACCGCATTGCCTGACCGGCCCGTGAAGCGGGTGGCGGTTTGTGGCGGATCGGGCAGTTTCCTGTTGCCGGACGCTATCCGGGCCGGGGCCGACGCCTTTGTAACCGCCGATTTTAAATACCACGAATTCTTTGACGCTGAAGATCGGCTAACCATTTGTGACATTGGACATTACGAGAGCGAGGTATGTACGAAAGAACTGATTGGCGGATTTTTGGCGGATAAATTCCTTAACTTTGCGGTTATTTTATCAGAAACCGACACCAACCCGGTTCGGTATTTCACATAGCACTAACTTTATTCCGAATGGAACTGACGATTGCGCAAAAATTAGACGCTCTTCACGAACTGCAATCCCTTGATTCTCAACTCGACGAACTGGTAAAAATTCGTGGTGGCTTACCCGAAGAAGTGCGTGATCTGGAAGACGATATCGCTGGTTTTGAAACCCGGATTGGCAAATTTCAGGCCGAAATCAAAACACTTGATGAGGAAATCGAGAGAAACCGCACCATTAAAAAAGACGCCGACAAGCTGATTACCAGGTACAAGGATCAGCAGATGAACGTGCGTAACAACCGCGAGTTCGACGCCATTACGAAAGAGACGGAGTTGCAGTCGCTGGAAATTGAACTCGCAGACAAGAAGATTGGTGAAGCTCAGTTTCGGGTGCGGGGTAAGGAAGATGAGATCAAAACGACTCAGGCCGCTCTGAACGAGCGCAAAGAAGATTTAAAAGCCAAGAAAGGCGAACTGGATCAGATTACAGCAGAGAGTCAGGAAGAGGAGAAAGATATCCTGAAAAAGCGCGACAAGCAGGCCAACACGATTGAGCCTCGTTTGCTGAACTCGTATAATAAAATTCGCGGCAATGCCCTCAACGGTCTGGCCGTAGTCATGGTAAAGCGTGGTGCGTGTGGCGGCTGCTTTAATGTAGTGCCCCCGCAACGGCAGGCTGACATCAAAGACAAAAAGAAAATCATTGTCTGCGAACACTGCGGACGGATTTTTGCCGACGTTGAAGGCGTTCCCGAACCCGCACCAACCGGTCGCGGACGCGGATAAGTGTAATACGTGACGAACGAGATGCGACGGATAAACCTGGATTTTCTGACCAGAAATCGGGGTTTATCCGTCGTTTTTTTGTGCCTTTTGGTTTCAGTTGGTCCGCTAAACGCACAGGATTTTGTGTGGACGCCGGGTTTACAGCACGCCTACACTGATCTGCAAAAAGGTCGCGTGACGCCCGCCCGCCAAACGCTAATCCGAGAATCGGCAAAGAATGGTATTCGGCTGTTCGTCGACGATTATGCCGATATGCTCCTGCTCGTTACGACGGACGATGACAAACTGTTTGCCCGGCTCAGTCATCGCGAAGCCGAACGGATCGACGCGCTGGAGTTGCTGGATGATGCCTCGCCGTGGCAGCGGGTGCTACTGGCCGAAGTGCGGTTACACTGGGCCTTTATTAAGCTGAAATTCGGTAAAGAAACGAGCGCGAGCTGGGACGTAATTCGGGCGTACAGGCTGCTGACCGAAAATCAAAAGTTATTTCCTGATTTCTTGCCAACCTACAAGTCGCTGGGTACGCTGCACGTCCTGATTGGTTCCGTGCCGGACAGCTACGCCTGGGTGGCTAAGTTGCTGGGGTTGCGGGGAAATATTGGGCAGGGGCAGCGCGAAATTAAACAGGCGCAGCAGGATGCCATATTTGGGCTGGAAGCGCGACTGATTGACCTGCTGGTACGGGCCTACGTGGTCCAGTTTACCGATAGTGACGAGCGGGTACTCCGACAACTCATGCGCGATAATCCCGATAATCTGTTGCTCCATTTCTTTGCTGCCACCACCGAACAAAAGCAAGGGCGCAGCGAGCAGGCATTGGCGTATCTGAGCAGTCGCCCCACCAGTTCGGACTACCTGCCGATGCCTGTTATCGACAATATTCTGGGCGATATTTATCTGCAAAAAGGGCAGTACGCAACCGCAACGGCGCACTTCCGCCGATTCCTGAGCCAGTATAAAGGCCGGAATTTTCTGAAAGACACCCGGTATAAATTATTCCTTTGTTATTGGATGGCCGACAGAAGTGCGGATTTATCTGACGCTGAAGGCCGCGCCATGCTGGAGCAGGTTACGCGTGTGGGTCGAACGTCGGTCGAGTCCGACAAGGCGGCTCAGCGGTTTGCCGAAGCGTATCTGAAACGGGGCGCATCGGTTATTCAGAAAGTTTTGATGCGGGCGCGGCTGGCTACCGACGGCGGTTTTACCGATAGTGCGCTGACGTATCTGCAACCCTACACTGAAATCCGCTTTGCGACGCTAACCGAACGCGCCGAATACAACTACCGGCTGGGCCGTATTTACCAACGCCGAAACGACCCCGACGTGGCCATTCCGTACCTGAGCCGCGCCCTTGATCTGACCGACACGCCCGACGGTCGGCAACAGGAACTATCGTTTGGGGCATCGGCGGCTTTGCAGTTGGGCTATATCTACCAACAAAAGAACGACCGGGCGCAGGCGCGGTCGTTCTTCCAGAAAGCATTGACGTTCAAACGCCACGAGTACAAAAATAGTATCGACAACAAAGCGCGGGCGGCTTTGTCTCAGTTATAAAGTCATAAACTACTAATCGAGCGCGGCCACACCCGGCAGTACTTTGCCTTCCATGTATTCGAGCAAGGCACCGCCCCCGGTAGAGACGTAGCTGACGCGGTCGCCGTAGCCCGCCTGGTTGACTGCCGAGGCCGAGTCACCCCCGCCGATGAGCGAGAACGCGCCGTTTTCTTCGGTGGCCTTCACAACGGCTTTGGCAATGGCATCGGTACCGTGGGCGAAGTTTGGAAACTCGAATACGCCCATTGGCCCGTTCCAGAGGATAGTTTTCGAGTTCAGAACAACGTCTGTAAACTGTTTGATGGTGTCGGGTCCAATGTCCAGCCCTTGCCAGCCGTCGGGAATCTGGCCGGTGGCAACGGTCTGGCGGTTGGCATCGTTCGAGAAATTGTCGGCGCAGACGTTATCGACGGGCATGTAAATGTTCACGCCTTTTTCTTTGGCCTTTTGCAAAATTTCCAGCGCAAGGTCCTGCTTGTCGGCTTCGAGCAGCGACTTGCCGATGTGGCCACCCTGCGCTTTGGTAAATGTGTAGGTCATGCCGCCCCCAATAATCAGGTTGTCGACGGTGTCTAATAATTTCTCGATAATCAGGATTTTGTCGGAGATTTTGGCCCCGCCCATAATGGCGGTAAAGGGGCGTTCGGCGTGTTCCAGCACTTTTTTGGCGTTGTCCAGTTCAGCCTGCATGACGTAGCCAGCCACACGGTCTGCGAAGAACTGGCCAATTACCGCCGTACTGGCGTGGGCGCGGTGGGCCGTGCCGAAGGCATCGTTCACCCAGACGTCGCCGAGTTTCGATAGCTTTTCGGCAAAGTTTTTGTCGCCTTTCTCTTCTTCCCTGTAAAAGCGCAGATTTTCGAGCAGCAGAATTTCGCCGGATTTTAGCGCAGCTGCCTGGTCAATGGCCGACTGACCGATGGCGTCATCAGCAAACTTAACGTCGCGGCCAAATGCTTCTTTGAGAGCGGGCAGGATGTGTTTGAGGGAATATTTTTCTTCGGGGCCGCCTTTGGGCCTTCCGAGGTGCGACATCAGGATTACTGAACCGCCATCGTTCAGGATTTTCATTACGGTCGGAATGGTGGCCCGGATGCGGGTATCGTCGGTAATGGTATGCTGACCGTCGAGCGGAACGTTGAAATCAACGCGGATGAGGGCTTTTTTACCCTTAAAATTATATGAATCTACAGTTTTCATGCGACGTAATGGTCTTTGGTTGCGGGGCCAAACGTAGCAATTTTTTGGCAGAAGCGGGCAGTTAGCACCTCGGTACCTGGTTTATTGGGGTAGGTATATCACAAAGGTAGCTCCTTTGCCAGGCGTACTAATGGCGGTGATATCCCCACCATGATTGGCCACAACGCGCTCGCAAATGGCCAGACCAACGCCCGTTCCCGGAAACTCGTTTTTGCCGTGCAGCCGCTGGAAAACCTGAAAAATACGGTCCACGTACTTACTGTCGAAACCTATGCCGTTATCCTGAACGCTGATCTGGTGAAACATGCTGGCGCTGCTCGTAGGTCGGATATTGGGCGGTAGGTCGCTGCGTTGATATAAGGCATAACTAATCTGAATGTGTGGCTCCCGGTTGGGGGGGGTAAATTTGATAGCGTTGGAAAGCAGGTTTTGGAAGAGTTGTCCCAACTGTAATTCGTCGCCCTGCACGGGAGGCAGATCCGCCCCGTCGATTTGGGCGTTGCGCTGCTCAATTTCCCACGACATGGTGTCGAGTGTACTGGCCAGAATCTCAGTAAGCGAAACCATCCCGAACGTCTGTTGCCGGGTAGCAATGCGCGAATAGGCCAGCAAATCGCGGATTAGGGTTGACATCCGGGAGCCGGCGGAGGTGATTCGGCGGAGGTAATCCAGGACCTGTTCATCTAACTGATTCCCGAACTTGTCAACGATCAACGAACTGAACGACTGTATTTTGCGCAGTGGTTCCTGCAAGTCATGGCTGGCAATGTATGAAAACTGCTGGAGGTTCTCATTAGACCGGCGCAGGTCCTGATTGGCGTGGGTTAGCTCTTCGGTACGTTGCTGCACCCGCTCTTCCAATTGCTGGGATAGCTGCCGATACCGGGTTTCGCTGGCCTCTACAATCTGGCGGCTTCTGACCTGCCCCGTAACATCGGTCGCAATGACAAGTACGTCGGGCGTAGAGCCGTCTCGTTGTGGTTTGGGGCGGTAGATGAAATCAACATAAATGGTTTCCATCTGACCATAGCGAAGAATGTCAATGGCCACTTCGGTAGCTATGTACGGTTCGCTGGTAGCCATAACCTGCCTCAAAAGTTGATCGAACCCTTTGCCTTCTAGTTCAGGTAGGGCCGTCAGCAGCGGTTTACCAATAATCTGCGCCGGATCTTGGCCTACCAGTTGCCCGTAAAAGGAATTGGCCATGTAAAAGGTCAGGTCAGGACCACCAATAATGGCAACAGCCACCGGCGACTGCTCGAAAGCCGAAATTATTTGGTGCTGTGCCTCGTCAATCTGTTGTTGCGCCATGACCCGGTCTGTCACGTCAACGGCCATATTCATAATGGCATAGACCTGGCCAGTTTTATCACGCAGTGGCTTGTACGTAAAATCGAAATAGTAAGTACCTACTACACCGTCAATGATCAAATCTGCCGGTGTACTCTCTGCCACGTAGGTCTCGCCGGTGGTAAATACCGCATCCAGAATGTCGAGAAACGGCTGACCCTGCAGTTCAGGCAAAGCAACGGCAAGCGGCTGGCCAATGACAGACGAACCCTTGCCCCAATAGCTAATCATAAGGTCATTCGCCAGGTCAATGCGGAGGTCGCGCCCCACAAGCAGGCAGGTGGCCACGGGTGCCTGCTCCAGCAACGACCGAAACCGTTCTTCACTTTCGGTTAGGGCCGTTTGCATTTGAATATGCTGTTCAATTTCGGCACACTGCTGTTCGCCCGTTCGGCTCAATTCGCCATTCTGTTTGCGGAGGGTCAGAAGGTTAACGACCTGTTTGGCCAAAATCTTGAGGGCAGAAAGCTGCGCTTGACTCAACTCATTGGGCGAGTTGTCGATAACGCACAGTGAACCTAACGCAAAGCCATGTTCGTCTACCAAAGGCGCACCCGCGTAAAAAACTACGTTTGGGTCGCCGGTAACGAGCGGATTATGGGCAAAACGTTCGTCCAGCCGCGAGTCGGGAACAATCAGTGTTTCAAGGGGATTGGCAATGGCATGGCTGCAAAATGCAAACTCGCGGGGTGTTTCCCGAATCTCAAGCCCATGACTGGACTTGAACCACTGCCGTTTATCGTCGATCAGGCTGATGAGGGCAATGGGTGTCCCGCAGATTTGGGCCGCAAGCTGAGTCAGTTCGTCGTAGTCCCGTTCGGGCAAGGTATCGAGGATGTCGTATTGTTTGAGGGCATTCAGCCGATCAGTTTCTTCGGGTAATGAGGGCGAAGCCTGCACGTAGTATGAGATTTTGCAATAACGAATCCGGGAAGGTACAAAACTTGAAGGATATGTACTTTCCAGATAGTAAGTGTTCTAGGTAATTAGACCTCCGGTAGCTCATGCATTTCATTGAGGTCACCATCCTAATGTACGTTAGCGCGCCAGCTTAGAATTTGCTCATTATTCAGCATCTGAACATACTTCTGAAGGGCTATTCCAATGGTTTCTTTCTTTGTTTTCAATTGTCCCATCTCCATAGCCGTCTGGAGAAGTTGATCGTCTATGTCAATGGTTGCCTGCATAATTTCGTTTTTTGATTAAAGATTATGCGGAGTTATTTTGGTCTTTATCGCGCTCATGCGCGAGGTAAGCTCTGTTTGGACTTCCTACCCGCAGGTTGTGTAAACCACAGGCCACCACCATAACCGTGTCACGAAACCA
>Ga0123337_10001151_pt1 | contig 35765 bp, 37 predicted proteins | sample frozenSSSSmetaG_FD_89792 | JGI IMG/M metagenome (GOLD analysis project Ga0123337, IMG submission 89792) | Glacier valley bacterial and archeal communities from Borup Fiord, Nunavut, Canada, to study Microbial Dark Matter (Phase II) -... | ecosystem: Environmental > Aquatic > Freshwater > Ice >...
AAATTACCATCGGGCACAGCCTGTTCCTCTACGATCGTTACGTTATCAAATCCAAATCGCTGTAATACTTGGGGCACAAGCGTGATCCCTGTACCATGTATAGGTGTATAAACAATTTTAAGGTCATGCTGCTTCGTGATGACTTCCGGATAAACCGACAGCGTCTTGACCATCTTAATGTATTCTCCGTCGATATCCTTTCCAATAATAGAAATATTGCTTTCTCCGCCTGTCCATTTTACATCATCTACGGAGGCAACTTTGTCTACTTCTTTTATAACATTTTTATCATGTGGCGGAACCAGTTGTCCGCCATCGCTCCAGTATGCCTTATATCCATTGTATTCCTTGGGGTTGTGGGAAGCGGTACACACCACGCCACCCTGGCAACCCAGATAGCGGATGGTAAAAGACAGTTCCGGAGTGGGACGCAATGCTTCGAATAAAAATACTTTTATTCCGTTCGCAGCCATTACGCCGGCTACTATTTCGGCAAAGAGCCTGGAGTTATTGCGGCTGTCGTGCGCCACTGCGATTCTTACAATTCCACCAGGATAGGTTTGCTTCAGATAATTAGCATATCCCTGCGTAGCCATGCCCACGGTATATTTATTCATCCTGTTGGTACCGATACCCATTATGCCCCGAAGACCACCGGTTCCGAATTCAAGATTACGGTAAAAAGCGTCTGCAAGCTCAGCAGGATTGTCCTGTTGCAATTTTTTAATGGCCGACTTCGTTTCCTCATCAAAATTACCATTGAGCCAGGCACTATATCTTTTTACAATAGCTTCGTCCATTTATTGAATCGTTTAAATAGCAATATAAAACATTTACCTTTATCGCGGTGGTAAAAAGAACGTTTATACTGTGCCTGCTTACCCATGCGGCAGCCTGCGGATATACACAAAAAGACACTTCTTTTTCCGGGGTGGATACCAAAAGGTTGTGGATCACGATTGGCGCCAATGCTGCATTCTGGACAGGCTCATACATTGCTCTGAACAAAGCATGGTATGCCGATTTTCCAAGATCCTCCTTTCATTTTTTTAATGATGATGAAGAGTGGAACCAGATGGATAAGGCCGGCCATGCCTGGACGAGTTACAGGCTTAGCCGATCGTCATCAGCATTGTGGAAATGGACAGGACTGAACGATAATACCGCCGCTGTACTGGGAGGTGTCAGCGGGCTGGTGTACCAGGGAATTATCGAGGTTCAGGATGGCTTTTCGGCTCAGTGGGGATTTAGCTGGGGAGACATGGGAGCCAATGCTGTTGGTTCAGCACTTTTCGTTGCACAGCAATTTGCCTGGAAGGACCAGCGTTTGCAGATCAAATTAAGTTATACGCCATATAATTATCCCCCGGAACTTACAGACAGAAGAAATGATCTTTTCGGACGTTCTTTTACTGAGCAGATACTCAAGGATTATAATTCTCAGGCTTACTGGGCCAGCGTAAATATCGTTTCTTTTTTCCCTGACAGCAATATTCCCCGATGGCTTAACATTGCTTTGGGTTATGGGTCTGATGGCATGCTGGGTGCACGTTCCAATATATGGATAGACCGGGATGGGAAGATACATGATCACACGGCGATCATCCGTACCAGGAGATTTTATTTATCGCCGGATATAGACCTGACCCGTATTAAAACAAAAAATAAATTGCTTCGCTCCGCGTTTTTCATCCTCAATAGTATTAAGATCCCCGCCCCGGCGATAGAATTAAACAGTAATGGAAAGTTTATCGGACATGTGATAAAATTTTAGGTCATACCATATAGGCGCCTGAAATTTTTTCTCCCTCTACTTCCACATAAATATGTTCCTGTAAAGTGGTGGCTACAGATAGTCCCACATAATCAAGTTCTACCGGAAAAGTCTTGTGTGTCCTGGCTACCAGTGCGAGCGTTTGTATTTTCTTCGGATGAAATTCCAGGAACGGTTTCAAAGAATAAAGCATTGTCCTGCCACTGTTGGCCACATCATCCACGATAACGATCACGGCATTATCAATAATTGCATGTTCACTGAGCGTAACCTCGCCGGGGTTTTTTTTATCAAGTGTAAGGTTGATAAGCTGCACGTTAAAAGTGCTTATCGTTTGTAGAATTTTTTCCATAACACGTGCGATTACGCTTCCGTTTACCTGTATGCCAGCCAGGATAATTTTAGATTCCTCCAGGTTATTTTCCAACAGCTCATAGGCCATCCTTTCAAGCTTGATATTTACCGTTTCCGCATCTAAAATATATTTCTTTGGCATAGCGAAATTTTATCAAAACTAAAGGGTGCGTGGCAATAAACCAATTATCTCCTGAGTCCTTTATGTACTATCTTAGCGGTTCTCAATTCTTATTTGCATGTCTTACCTTCATCAGATAATCTTCACGGTGGTACTGATCACAGCCATCTGGCTGTTTACCGGTAAAGCCCGGGAAATATCCGCTAATATAAGGCTGGGAAAGGAGGAAGATTATAGTGACAGGCCCGCAGAGCGGTGGAAGAATCTGCTTCTGCTGGCGCTAGGCCAAAAAAACATGTTTCGTAAACCAGTAGTTGCGGTACTTCATTTAATCATTTATGCAGGTTTCGTGATTATCAATATTGAGGTGCTTGAAATAATACTTGACGGAATACTTGGAACCCACCGGCTATTTGGGCCCTGGCTTGGAAATTTTTATAATTTTGCAATTAATTTTTTTGAATGTTTAGCTGCTGGTGTTCTTTTAGGTTGTGTAATTTTTCTGGTAAGAAGAAATATTATGAAAATAAAAAGATTCCGGAGCCGCGATTTGAATGGATGGCCACGCAGCGATGCCAATTATATTCTGGTAACGGAAATAGTGCTGATGGCACTCCTGTTGACTATGAATGCCACCGACACACTGCTGCAGCAACGTGGCCAGACAGCTTATCATTCAGGTAATTTTATAGTATCGTCTCTGCTGCATCCTTTATTAAATGGATTCAGTAATGGTGCGCTCCATGGCATAGAAAGAACCGCCTGGTGGATGCACATTACCGGAATACTCGCTTTTATGAATTACCTGCCTTATTCCAAGCACCTCCATATTATACTTGCCTTTCCGAACGCCTATTTCACACGGCTTGCTCCAAAAGGAAAAATGAAGAACATGCCCGCTGTGCAAAATGAAGTACTATACGCCATGCAGCCTGAGCTCGCACCGGCAGATACCGTATTGCCCGGAAAATTCGGTGCAAAAGATATTTTTGATCTCAGCTGGAAAAATTTAATGGATGCATACAGCTGTACGGAATGTGGAAGATGCAGCGCTGCCTGTCCCGCGACACAGACAGGTAAATTGTTGTCTCCCAGGAAAATAATGATGGATACCCGTGACAGGATGGAAGAGGTCAGAAAAAATATCAACAGCAACAAAGAATTTAGGGATGATGGAAGATCATTATTGTATAATTATATTTCGACGGAAGAATTGAGGGCCTGCACCACCTGCAATGCCTGTGTGGAAGAATGCCCGGTGAGCATAAGTCCGCTGGAGATCATCCTGGAAATGCGTCGCGCATTAATTATGGAAGAAAGTAATGCCCCACAGGAATGGAACGCCATGAACTCAAACATTGAAAATAACTTCGCTCCCTGGAAATTCAATCCCCAGGAAAGAGATCAGTGGATGGAAGGTATCAGGTAACCTCCGCCTTTTTCTTTTTTAAGATCCTCCAGCACATTATCAATGCCGTTAATACGAAAATACACCCGATTACATAGTGCATTACCTTTTCATTTGTATTAAGGCGGTCAACAACAAATCTTCCTCCGAAGATAAATACAAGATTGCCAGTGAACGTTCCAACGCCTATCCCAGCTATATATACATTATATTGGCCGTTATTGTGCTCAAGAATTTTTTTGGTAAATAATACAGTGCTCCAGCCAAACCAGAATGGTATCTGCACCGGGCTCACGGCACTCATCATCACTCCCAGCCAGAATCTGTTTATTGATCCCGATAATAATATATTCTTGTGTTCGCCAGGCCGTGAAGCGGCGGCGAAGCTCGATATGGCAAGCGCTGTGATAATTAATACCGTCAGCCATTCCAGCCATTTAAATAACCGTTCATGCCGGAATACCCAGTCCATGGCAACCAAAGATATCCGCACATAAATAATTTCAATGATGAGCGCTCCCAAAACAAAGTACAGGGCAGGAGCCACCCCATCGGAAATAGCAATCTGCATGGCCGCGATGTTCAGCGTGCCAAGCGGCAGCGTTCCCAGAAAGCTGATAAATAAACCTGTAAAAAAAATCCGGACTAATTTCATATTTCCAGCGTGCTAATTACCGGCCATCGCCGTGCCGAACTTATTTATTCAGGATCCAGAGAGAAAAGTAACTGTGCACATTGTTCACGCTGTGGTGCAAAATAATATATTTTTGTGGCTATTAAAACAAAAAGATGCCTGTACCGCTGATGTCTGAAATGGTTGCTAACGGAACTTCTCCTGACATATTATTCTGGGTAGGCTGTGCCGGCAGCTTCGACCAGCGTGCCCAGCGGATCACCAGGGCATTCGCTTCTATTCTGGATAAAACAGGCATCTCCTATGCAGTGCTGGGAAAAGAAGAATTGTGCACGGGAGATCCTGCCCGGCGTGCAGGGAATGAATTTCTGTTCCAGATGATGGCCTATCAGAATATACAGCTGCTTAATCATTACAATATAAAAAAAATCGTTACGGCCTGCCCCCATTGTTTTAATATATTTAAAAATGAATACCCGGCACTGGGTGGCGAATATGACGTGGTTCATCATACTGTTTTGTTACAGCAACTGATCGATGAAGGCAAACTGATCTTAAAGGAAGGGGGCAGTTTTAAGGGCAGGCGTATTACCTATCACGACAGTTGTTACCTGGGCCGGGCCAATGATATATATGAAGCGCCAAGAAAAGTGCTGGAAGCGCTGGATGTGGAACTGGTGGAAATGAAAAGATGCCGCAGCAAAGGATTATGTTGCGGCGCCGGTGGGGCACAAATGTTTAAAGAAGAAGAAAAAGGCAGTATCCGGATTAATATTGAGCGCACCGGTGAGGCTGTTTCAACGGGCGCCACTATCATAGCAGCGGCGTGTCCTTTCTGTAACACCATGCTCACCGATGGCGTAAAGGCAAATGAGAACGAAAATAATGTGCAGGTAATGGATATTGCCGAACTGGTCGCCGCTTCGATGATTTAATACGGAAATTGTTATCACCAATTAAATGCTAATTTTGACCTATGAACCTGAATTTTGAGCACCTGATCCCGGAAGATTTTGATGATACCTCCAGGGTATGGATATACCAGAGCAACAGGTTGTTTACCTTGTCAGAATCCCTGCAAATTGAAGACCTGCTGGAAAATTTCACGGAAAGGTGGAACTCTCATGGCATTCCTGTTAAAGGTTACGCAAATTTATTTTTCGGGCAATTCATTGTGATGATAGCAGACGAGACAGCAACAGGTGTCAGCGGATGCAGCACCGACAGTTCTGTAAGATTAATAAAAGAAATTGAACAATTGTTTAAAGTAAACCTGTTTGACCGGCTCATCCTCGCCTTTGTGGTAAAGGAAAAGGTGCAGATGGTTCCCTTCGCTCAGCTAACTTATGCACTGGAGAATAATTTTATCGGTGCGACGACCGTTTATTTTAATAATACGGTCCTGGATCTGAAACAGTTAAAAAATAACTGGCTCATTCCAGTTAAGCACAGCTGGCTGAATAACGATAACCGTTACAGCGCGCTCATTAATAAAACTATTACCGTTTAAATGCCTACCTGGGATTCCTGCATTTCTGCAAGCTTTATTGTTTTGCGGGATGGTTTAAGAACAACTGATTTCTTTTTGAACCTGGCTGCTACCCAAACATGATCAAGGGATACTTCATCAAGAATTTCGAATCCTTCATTATGCACGCAATCCCAACTGGATGCCTTGCTTAGGTCAGTGGCTATCTTGGAACTCACTTTTGGATGTGCTATCCAGAATAATACTTCTTCATCGAGAGCCGGAAGCACGTCCCGCATGATGCTGCTCAGTTGATTTACGTTTACCGCAAACACCAGCGCGAAATCAATTCTCCTGGTCCTTAAAAGTGGAGTGACATTTTTGGCGAAGGCTATTTTTGCAAATTGTTTTTCTATCGAAGACGGAAGACCCTGTATGAGGACGTTCTTTTGCTCTGTAAACTGAAGCTTTTCTAGAAGATTTTGCAGCATGCACAGAAAATTTTAGATTACTGGAGAAAATTCTCAGTCGGAATGCAAAATTAAGCTTTAAAAGGCTCAGGTGGAAATTTATTATCAGTTGCGCATTGGCTTATAATACTTTAGCGCTTCTGGCATCAATTCTTTAATCTTTGCTATACGCTGGTCATCTGTGGGATGGGTACTCAGTAACTCAGGGGTGCTCTGACCGCTGGCTTCACTCATTTTTTTCATCCTTTCCCACAAAGAAACTGCTTCCTGGGGATTATATCCCGCCATCGCTGTAAAGATCAGCCCATAATGATCCGCTTCCAGTTCCTGCTTCCTTGAATTTGGCAGCAGAACACCTATCTGAGCGCCGGGACCATATACATTATTAAAAATGCTGCTGACCTGTGCATTTCCGGAAGTAAGTACCCCACCAACTACTCCTAATCCCTGGGCCACCATTTGCTGGCTCATTCTTTCATTTCCATGATGTGCCAGCGCATGCGTGATCTCATGTCCAAGCACTACCGCAAGGGCTGCTTCATTCTGAGAGACCGGCAATAAACCCGTGTATACCACTATCTTTCCCCCAGGCATGCACCAGGCGTTGACTTCCTTCGAATCCACCAGATTATATTCCCACTGGTAACCTTCCAGTTCTTTTGACAAACCCTTACCAGAATAATAACTATTTATGGCCGCTACCAGCCGCTGTCCCACTCTTTTTACCATTTCAGCATCTTTACTGGCGGAGGCGCTGACAACCTTGTTTGCTGTCAGGAACTGCTGATACTGCGTGACGGACATTGAGCGAAGCTCTGATTCCGGCAACAACGCCAATTGGTTCCTGCCTGTTATAGAATTACGGCTGCAGCTTAAGGCGACTATGCTTAATGCAATAATTACGAGCGTTTTTTTCATGCAATTGTTTTGAAAAAATAAGACAATACTTATACCATGCCCCGGAAAAAGAATCAGATCTTGTCGTTCCTTCGCTTTTCTTTTCTTCTGTCGCGGTGTTTCAAAATCGGCACTTTGCTTTCACTTCCCCTTAGTAGACGGCTTATGTTTTTCTGATGAGTGAGGATCACAGTAAGCGTAACAGTAATCGCAAAGGCCCGGTACAAAGGTTCCTGCTCATTAAATATAAAAAGTATAAATACAGCAAACGCCACACTGGCAAGGATGGAACTGAGTGATACGAACCTGGTCAAAAAAAGAACGCATATAAAAACCCCTATACAACAGGCAGCCACCAGCGGCTGGATGGCGATGATCATTCCAAATAGTGTTGCGATGCCTTTACCCCCCCTGAAATCAGCCCAAACGGGGAAAATATGCCCCAGTACCGCGGCAAGGCCCAAACCAACCATAAAATTTGTCCGATCCCATTCACTGGTGAGGTAAAATGGAAAAAACACATAAAGACTTGTAGCAGCGACACCTTTTATAATGTCAATAGCCATAACGATGGAGCCCCAGCGTGCACCCAGTACCCGAAAAGTGTTGGTGGCGCCGGAATTACCGCTGCCGTAATCCCTGATATCTATTCCAAAATAGCCTTTGCTCAACCAGATCGCTGTTGGTATCGAGCCTATTAAATAAGCTATTACAATGAGTACAAGTTCTTTCATTGCATAGTGATTGATAAGTCACCAAAAATAAGCAAAACGCACCTCAACTAGCACAACGTTTTTGAACCTGTAATTGTGTTTTACTGCCCCCCCGCATTATCATTGGCAGATTTATTGAATTCAGGTTTAGACATCAACACTTTTCTGCTAAGCTTGAATTTACCAGTTTTTTGGTCGAGCCCGATAAGTTTTACCTTGATCACATCGCCTTCGTTTAATACACCTTCCATGGTTTCAAGCCGTTTCCAGGAAACTTCACTGATGTGAAGCAATCCCTGCTTTCCGGGCATGAATTCTACAAAGGCTCCGTATGGCATTACTGATTTCACGGTAGCTTCATACGTTTCTCCTACTTCAGGCATAGACACAATTCCCTTTACCCAGGCAAGCGCCTTCTCAAGGCCTTCCTTCGCAGGAGAGAAAATGCTCACTTCACCCTGATTGCCAACTTCCTCAATATTTATAGTGGCGCCTGTTTCTCTCTGTATTTCCTGTATGATCTTGCCACCGGGTCCTATAACTGCGCCTATGAATTCCTTATCAATAAATATTTTAACCATTCTGGGAGCATGAGGCTTCACTTCTTCGCGTGCCGAAGCAATGCAGTCGTACATGGCATCCAATATATGCAAACGGCCATTACGCGCCTGTGACAGCGCCTGGCGCATGGTTTCCATGCTCAGGCCGTCTACCTTGATATCCATTTGCACACCGCAGATACCATCCCTGGTACCGGTAACTTTAAAATCCATATCCCCAAGGTGATCTTCGTCTCCCAGGATATCTGTCAGTACAGCATATTTGCCATCAGCCCTGGTGATCAGTCCCATTGCCACACCACTAACATGTTTGGGAACCGGCACACCCGCATCCATGAGCGCCAGGGAACCGGCACATACAGTAGCCATAGAGGAAGAACCGTTCGATTCAAGCACATCACTTACTATTCTTACCGTGTAAGCATAGTCGTTTCCGGGCATCATCTTCTTTAGAGAACGCATCGCCAGGTTGCCATGACCTACTTCTCTTCTGCTTTGTCCGCGCATCATTTTTACTTCACCGGTGCTGAAAGGAGGAAAATTATAATGAAGAAAAAACTTAGAATCCACGGATTTTGCAGCACTTTCTACGAGCAACTCATCTAAAGGAGTACCAAAAGTAACAGTTGTAAGCGATTGAGTTTCACCACGGGTGAACAAAGCAGATCCATGCGGAGTTGGCAGGGGGTCTACTTCCATTTCCAATGGGCGCACCTGGTCCAGGGACCGTCCATCGAGCCGTACCTTATCATCAATAATCATGTTCCTGACCACTTCCCATTTGAGATCTTCATAATATTTTTTAGCAAGCTTTTTGTCGATGTCCTTTGGTTCATCGCCCAGCACTGCCGCTAATAAATCGTCTTTCAGCTTTGAATAGGCCTCGCTGCGTTCATGCTTGCTGCTGCCGGCCTTTGATATCTGGTACACCCTGTCTTTTGCAAAGGCGACCACCTTCTGGTTGATCTCTTCGTTCTGTTCGGGTTTTTTATACTCTCTTTTAGCCGTAACACCTTTTTTGTTCCGGAGTTCTTCCTGCGCTTTGATCTGGATGCGGATCGCATCGTGCGCAATTTCAAGGGCTTTGATCAGGTCCTCTTCGCTGCATTCGCTGGCTTCACCTTCTACCATCATCAGATTTTTGTCTGTGGCGGCGATGATAAATTCAAGGTTAGCTTTTTCAAGCTGGGAACGGGTAGGGTTAACGATCATTTTTCCATCTACCCTGGCGATTCTTACTTCACTGATAATTTCTTTCACAGGGATATCAGAAACCGCAAGTGCCGCAGACGCTGCGAGACAGGCAAGCGCGTCGGGCATTACTTCATAATCACTTGATACCAATGAAATCAGCACCTGCACGTCGCACAGATAATCTTCGGGAAACAAAGGGCGGAGTGCCCTGTCTACAAGACGGCTGGTCAATATTTCATAGTCATTGAGCCGGGCTTCTCTTTTAAAGAAAGATCCGGGAATACGGCCTGCGGAAGCAAATTTTTCCTGGTAGTCAACCGATAATGGAAAGAAGTCCTGACCTTCTTTCGGATCCTTATTGGCCACCACGGTTGCCAGAAGAATGCAGTTACCCTGCCGTACGGTTACGGCACCGTCTGCCTGGCGGGCAAGCTTGCCGGTTTCAATAGTCACCTGCTGGCCATCGCCTATATCAAATGTTACGCTGATTGGTTGGGAGAGCATAGAAAATTATTTATAATTTATAGGATGAGTTCAACAAACAAATATTCCCAACTGACCTGCAGTTGGGAATAAGTTATACGTTGTACATAGAAGAAGTTACTTTCTCAGGCCGAGCTTTTCGATCAGTGAACGGTATCCCTGAAGATTATGCCGGCTCAGGTAAATCAACAGGCTCTTGCGTTGACCAACAAGTTTCATCAGACCACGATTTGTAGCGAAATCTTTTTTATTTTTTTGCAGATGTTTTGAAATTCCGTTGATACGCTCGGTGAGTAAAGCGATCTGCCCTTCAATGGACCCGGTGTTTTTTGCATCACCGCCAAAATCAGTGAAAACTGTTGAAACTCTCTCTTTTGTTAAATAAGACATTTAAATTATTTTTTAAGCATCAGTCACCTGTTCTTTTGAACAAGTCGGCAAAGTTAAGTAATAATTTTAATGTTAATCTCCTGAAAGGTGTTTTTTTTCGATTCTTCCATTTAATATTGCGGTCATGTCTTATCGTTTTGCCATCATTGGCTGCGGCAGCATAGCATCCCGTCATGCCGAACAAATAAGCTCCGTGGGACACCTTTCCGGGGTTTGCGATATCAATGAGATAAGAGCGCAAAAATTCGCCGGCCTTTATAACACCAGTCCTTATTACAATACAGCTGATCTGCTGGCCCGGGAACGACCGGATGTAGTAGTTGTTTGCACCCCGAACGGCTTGCACCCTCTGCATTGTATAACTGCCCTGGAGGCTGGTTGCAATGTGCTGTGCGAAAAACCACTGTCAATAACCGCCTCTGATGGTTATAAAATGATCAGCGCGGCACAGAAAGCAGGTAAAAAATTGTATGTCGTGAAGCAGAACCGGTTCAATCCTCCGGTAATGGCGGTAAAAACATTGCTGGACAATGGTAGGCTGGGAAATATTCAAAGCTTCCAGATCAACTGTTTCTGGAACCGGCCCGACGGGTATTATCACAATTCCTGGCATGGAACAAAAGATATGGACGGAGGCATACTATTTACTCAATTCAGCCATTTTATAGACCTGCTGTACTGGTTTCTGGGAGATATTGACTCCGTGTCCGGATGGAGAAGTAATTTTCAGCACAGGGATTCCATTCATTTTGAAGACACCGGCGTGGCTAATCTGGTCATGAAAAACGGTTCTATCGGAACCCTGCAGTACACGATCAATGCTCATCGGTCCAATATGGAAGGTTCGTTTACGTTATTCGGACAAAAAGGAACGGTTAAAATAGGTGGGCAGTACCTTAACAGTTTAGATTATTTTTCCGTGGAAAACGAAACAGCGCCTTCGTCCCGGATTACGTTCCCCAATAATTATGTACAGTACCAGGGAAGCATGAGCAATCACCATATTATTTATGAAGAGCTTATAAAAGCGCTCAGTGATCCTGGGTATGGATTTCTGGAAGCAGGCGAAGCATTGAAATCGGTTGAAATGATCGAACGCATTTATTCGGCCTCACCATTTTATAAAAGCATGGCGGCAAATGAGTAGCCGCAAAAAAATATTTTTCACCGTAACCAACGACCTCAGCTTCGATCAGCGGATGATCCGGATCTGTACCACAATGGCAGCTCAGAACTATGAGGTAGTACTGGTGGGCAGAAAAATGAAACAATCCATTAAACTTACCGAAAGAACTTTTTCTCAAAAAAGATTGTGCTGTATTTTCAATAAAGGGTTTTTATTTTATGGTGAATACAACATACGATTATTTTTATTTCTATTGCTACAAAAAGCAGATATCATCTGTGCGATCGATCTGGACACCATCATGCCCTGCTATTTTATTTCCAGGATAAAAAAAATTATCCGGGTATACGATGCACATGAATTGTTTTGTGAAATGAAAGAAGTGGTGACCAGGCCGCTAATTTATAAATGCTGGAAAGCAATTGAAAAGTATTTCGTTCCTGAATATAAATATGGATATACTGTAAACAGCCTCCTTGCAAAAGAATTCTTCAATATGTACGCATCCGGCTACGCGGTGATCTGTAACCTCCCGGTAATGCTGCCGCTTTTAATACCTCAAAAAAAGGAAAGATATTTTTTATACCAGGGAGCGGTAAATGAAGGCAGAAGCTTTGAAACCCTGATTCCTGCCATGAAGCATACAGATGCAAAATTAATTATTTGCGGTGAGGGTAATTTTATGCGACAAGCCAGGCAATTGGTGAAAGATAATGACCTGCAAGAAAAAATTACCTTTAAAGGAAAAATAATTCCTGAAATGCTAAGGCACTATACTATTCATGCCTGGGCGGGCATAACCCTGTTTGAAAATACTGGCCTAAGCAACTATTTATCGCTCGGCAACCGGTTCTTTGATTACCTGCATGCAGGCATTCCGCAATTATGTGTAGGTTATCCATTGTACAAAGAGATCAACGAACAATTTGAAGTGGCGGTCACGATCAGCGATTGTACTGTTGATGAAATAGTCCACGGATTGAAAATATTGCTGAATGATGAAGGCCGGTACGGCAAGCTTCAACAAAACTGCCTTGCTGCCAGGGAAGTGTACAACTGGCAGGAAGAAGAAAAAAAACTGGTTGCCTTTTATCGTGCCATTTTAATAAAATAATTTAACCGGTACAGATCAAACAGATAGAGACCCGGGTGGCAGGAAAGCAGGTTTTTAATTATTTCCCTTTCCAGCAGTATGTAAGTAAATTTAATGACTCCTGCCAGGCGAAGCTTTTTTATTTGTAAATATATTCTATACAATTTCACATGGGCGGCCAATTGTTTGCCGTCAATCTTTTTACTGAGTGCATAAAGATTTTGTAGCGCCAGCTCCGATTTAAACAAAAATTGTTCTGAAGTCTGCACATCCTGGTGAATAACAGGATTATTGATATGAGTGATACCACAATGCATATTTTCCAGCTGCATTCCCATCCAGGTATCTTCATGCCCGTACTGCAACAGGTCTTCAGGGAATATTATCGCGTTAAAGATAGTTTTATGGATCAGGAAATTGTTGGATTGAAAACCTTTAGCGTTGTTTTGTTCTATCCGCCACTTGTTTTCTCTGTGGGTGCCATATTTCCAGTGCAGTCTGAATGCACACTGCGGAGGAGGTGAAGCGGCATATATTCTGCCGCCATCAATTATATCACTGTTATTACCGGTGTTGTTAAGGTACTTTTCAATATACTGATCGTCTTTTATCCCACTGTCGCCATCCAGAAAGAGCAGCCAGTCGTTGACGGCATGACCAGCCAGCATTTTGCGGGCCATTACCCTGCCACTATTCATGGTGCCGGAAAAATATTTCACCATTCTCCAGGTACCTGTAGTTTCGTTTATTTTTTTAAATTTTTCTTCGGATCCATCGTCATATACTATTATCTCAGCAGGAGACCTGTACTTTTCTATCTGCAAAGCGAGTGCAGATACCAGGTGCCGTATATCCGAATTAAAAACAGGGATCAGAACCGAGATCATGACACCGTAATACTGGCATTGTCGATAACATGGCCACGTTCGGTCTTCACTACCCTTGCCGGGAACCTGCTGATAACCGGATAATCATGTGTCGCCATAACTATTGCGGTGCCATAGTCGCGGGAGATATGAAAAAGCAAATTCATGATCTCATCAGATGTTTCAGGATCAAGGTTGCCCGTCGGTTCATCTGCAAGTATTAATTTAGGCGAGTTAAGAAGGGCCCTGGCAATATCCACCCGTTGTTGTTCTCCACCACTCAGCTCAAAGGGCATTTTAAATCCCTTTGATTTCAGCCCAACTTTATCCAGCACATCAAGGATCTTTTCGTCCATAAGTCTTTCATCCTTCCATCCTGTTGCCTTTAGCACAAACTTCAGGTTTTCATTCACGTTACGATCAGTCAGCAACTGGAAATCCTGGAACACCACGCCCAGGTTCCTGCGAAGAAAAGGCACTTGCTTCCAGTCCATTTTTCTGATATCAAAACCAACAACAGTACATTCTCCCTCTCTGAGCCTGAGATCCCCGTACAGGGTCTTGAGCAGGCTCGACTTGCCGGTTCCGGTTTTGCCTACAAGGTATACAAACTCGCTTTTTCTAACGGTGAGGTTCACATCCTGCAAGATGAGGCTCTTTCCCTGGTATATATGTACTCCTTTTAATTCAACGATATTATCCTGCATATTCAAGTGTTAGAATTAGGCAAAAATATGCGAAATTATCAGGATGAAGTTCTAAATTGTGTATCTACTACACGATTATTGTTGATGAGAAGAATAGCTATTCTGCTACTGCTGCTTCCCTCAAAGGATCTTATTGCCCAGGAATTGCCTCTTTACAATGGCGCTGAATACACAGGCTTTTACCGCAACACCAACGGTCATCCATTTTTTAAATCTGATTCACTGGTCAGAGGAAATCTGCGAGGTATGCGCTGGCAGAAAGTTCGTCTGTAAAAGTAAGTTTCAATACTACAAGGCAATATATTCACATGCTATCCAACACTACGGTCGTCTCTCCTACCGATATCTGGAAGCTAAGCGATAATGATATCCGACCCGAAGAAGGCTACCAGTTATCAGCAGGTTATTACAAGGATTTTAAATCCGGAACTGTAGAAACTTCCTTTGAGGTTTATTACAAGCGCATGAAAAATGTTCTTGATTACAAAAGTGGCGCCCGGCTGATCCTTAACCCCCACATAGCAGCGGACGTAATTAACGCACATGGAAAATCATACGGAGCTGAACTCCTGGTAAAAAAAACTGCCGGCAAATTAAACGGATGGATAAGCTATACCTATTGCCGCACACTTTTCAGGCAGGATGATGCCCTGGCTGGAGAAATAATTAATAAAGGAGAATATTATCCTGCCAGTTTTGACAAGCCCCATAACGTAAATGTCATTGCTAATTACAGGTTTACGCACCGGTTCAGTGTTTCGGTTAACATGGTGTATAACAGCGGGCGGCCGATCACTATCCCAATTTCTATATTTGATCTGGGGGGGCACAAAGAGTCTACTATTCTGAACGGAACCAGTACCGGATACCCGACTATTACAGGATGGATATTTCTATGACGATCGAGGGAAATCACAGGGTGAAACAGAGAACCCAAACTGATTCACTGGCCTTTTTTGGCCTTCCGGACAAAAGATACATGCTGGATGATTATACCAGATTTTCTACTTTGGAAGAAGTGTTGACAGAATATGTGCCGGAAATAAAAATGAAGAAATCAAAGGGTCATTATTCCCTGCAGGTGCTGAATATCCCGTATAAGAATTTCTTCGAAGACCATCCAATGATACTGGTCGACGGGGTACCTGTTTTTAATCTGGATGCCCTGATGATCATCGATCCCCTTAAGATCAGGAAGCTGGAAATAATGGCCTGGAAATATTATTATGGAACGATGGCCTGGAACGGGGTGATCAGCTTTTCCAGTTATGATGGCGACCTGGCAGGATATCCACTCTACGAAAACGCCATCGTAAAGGAATATCATAAATAAAAAAACCCTGCAGACGAACTGCAGGGTTAAATGTCTTCACTGTCTGGGTTTACTTGGTGCAGTGATTTTCCAATGTGGTACGGACATCGGATCTTTTTAGCTTTTCATGGATTGGATACTACGGTTTTGGATAATTGGATATACGTTTTTTCATAAGATCGGACAATTCTCTACGGTACGGATTAAAGACGGATTTGGACTTTCAATTGCTTTGACATCACAAAGATGCATTCAATGTGCATTACTTCCATAAGTTATTCTATTGTTTTCCACAATGTTCATATTAATCTTAAAATTCACTAAATGGTTTTACTTAGCGCTGATGCTTTTACTAGAGATTTTATTCGTGCTTTTACTATAAAAAAAGTGAAGAGCAGGATACACTCCTGCTCTTCACTCAACTATAACCAGGTTATAGAGTTATTAACTCGCAAAAAATATAGATACGATTTTAAGAACAGCTTCCGGTGTAAGCGGTTCATCGAATGCCTCAGAAGCTGCATCTGCAGATATCTTAAAGCCATTTATATTTATGATGTTAATTGTAGCCTGTGTAGTCAATTCTTCCCCATCATAGCTGGGCTGAACGGCAGGAGTATTGATACCGCTTTGTTTTCCTGTAATCCATGGCTTTAGGTCACCAACGCCAGAGCCCAGGTTTTTGCGCATTAAACGGATGAAAGAAGCATGTCTTCCTTCAACAGAATGGATTTGTAAGGCAGCTGTGAGATAATCTCCACCACCTACCAGTTCTGCTGCTCTTCCTTTATAAGCTCTTACGCCTGTGTCTTCAAACGTCTGCGCTACAGCCAGGAATAATCCAAGGTCGGTAAAGGCAGTTTTGAAAGGACCATTGCCTGATCCCTTTCCACCGGAAAAGTCGAATGTAGGCTTGGCTACTGGTGTACCACCAGCTGCTGTAATGGCAGTTTTCAGGAAGTTCACATGAGCAGTTTCGTGCTTGGAAATGGTGATAATACCATTCTTTACTTCACCTGCAGGAAGCAGGTTATTACTCATCAGCGATGTTGCGTAGAATTCTGCTTCGAGATATTCAAGAGTCAGGGCATAGTTAAGAATACCGAAAACATCTGCTGTACTTTTAGTTCCTGCGTATGCTTTTTTGAATAATCCTCCAAATGCTACAGGCACTGCGGCCAGGGCCATTTTGCCTCCGAGGTTAGCGAAATTTCTTAATGCGGAGCGGCGCGTGTCGAGACGGTCGTATACATCCGCATCAACCTTTTCTATTTCGCTTAAAACGTTATTTAAGTTCATGGTAGTTGATTTAATATGTTGGTAAATTACTTGCGTTGATCTTTGTTTTGATGTATTTACCGGCAATTGCCAATACATCTAGTGGCTTCCTGGCTCCATCGAGTGCGTTCGCATCCAAAGCGGTATTGTCCGCGAATGAACCCGGAGTAACCAGTTCCCTTATAAGAGCAGCGTGACGTGCTTCAACGGAAACAATTTTTCCTGCGAGTACTAAATAATCGGGAGAAGTGATTAGCCTGCCCGCACCATTGTATGCGGTAACGCCAAGATCTTCGAAAGCCTGGGCAGTAGCCAGTACGCTGGCGCGTGATCCGAAATCGATGCTGCTGAAATCTACTTCAAGAGCAGCGATAGCTCCTGTGGCAAGAGCATTTTTGAAAAATTCCCTGTGCGCCACTTCGTGGTCACGGATGTCTGTGAGAAAGGAAGTTTCAGCAGCAGTGATGCCGCTGTACTGAGACATGATTACTTGTGTGTAGAATGCGGCTTCGAGCTGTTCAAGCGCATAAGCATAATTTAAGATACCAGGATCTCCTGATCCCAAATCTACACCATCCAAAGTAGATTTGGATGCTGTTGTTTCTTTCTTACAGCTTGAGGCAACTACGATAAGGCCTGTTGCTGCACCAGCAAATCCCAGAAATTTGCGGCGGGACAGTTGGGCAATTTCCTCCTTGCTTGCCAGCAACCGTGATTCTGTTAATTGACTTTTCGGCATGATTACAACTTTAAATGATTAAAAAAACTTTCTTGTAGCTGGAGGGTCAAGGATCAAAAACATTCTTTAAAAGGCGATCTGATGCATTAGCTACGAAAACTGTTTCTGCGTGGTTTTCATTTTTAAAAGATTTTGAGATAAAAAACTTACTACCCCGCTTTGACGTACTTTGATTGATTATAAATTATAGTAATAGCCTAATTCTTCCAATGGTATGCTACGGTTAATTAATTCTATCTCCCGGATGCTTTTGTTACTGCTCCTCTCCTGTTCTTCTTTCATGTGTAAAAAACATATGAACATAACGCCGGATGAAATGGTGGAAACAGCGCAACCGGAACTTACTGGGGTAACCAAACAAGTAAATGACGCCTTCGGGGGTTACTATATTTCCCTTCCTAAACTGTACCCTCAGACCCGAAAAAAGTATCCTGTCCTGTTTTTTTACCATGGTCTGGGGCAGACGGGCAACGGGTCCACAGATCTCCCTTATATCCTTAATGATGGCATAGGGAAAGTCCTGAATGATAAAAAGTTTCCGCCCAGCTTTGATGTTAACGGAAAGAATAGTTCCTTTATAGTGGTTAGCCCTCAGTACAGTATGGTGCCAACCGTTTGGGAAACGGCTCAGTTTATGACTTACATTATGACAACTTACCGGGGCGACCAGAAAAGATTATATGTTGCAGGATTGAGCCTTGGAGCGAGGCTCACCACGCTGGTAGCGGGAACATATGCAAAAAACATTGCAGCTATCGTGCCGATATCCGGAGTTGCACTCAATCCAGGCATTCAGGAAAGGTGCCATGTTATTGCTGAAAACAATCTTCCGGTATGGGCCTTCCACAACCAGGACGATCCGCTCGCCAGCCTCGATGATGCAAACAATTTTATCAATTTTATAAAGAGTTACAATCCAACCGTTCTGCCCCGAATGACTATCTTTAACGTCTATGGGCATGACGCATGGACCACCGCCCTTAACCCGGAATATAAGGAAGATGGAAAAAATATGTATGAATGGATGCTTCAGTATTCCCGTTGAGAAAAGACCCGATATTGTTCCAGATGAAGTATAGTTTTTTTTTAATATCAATGGTCTTGTTTGCTTCTGGTAAACTTACTGCACAGCATTATACGGCTATCAACGGATCGGCCTATTTTGGTAGCCTTGGAGTGTATAATAATCCATCCACCATCGTTAACACCCCTTTTAAGTGGGATATTACCTTATTTGGCGCACAATTCACCACCATTTCAAATGTCCTTCGGGGACACAATTTTCCACTATATGCCACGCCCAGCGCAAAATTTTCAGTGGCGAACGGTAATTACGCCCGAATGGCCGATCTGAATTACAATATCAAGCTGCTTAATGCCCGTTATTCCCTTAACAAAAATCAGGCTTTTGCTTTTGGATTCAATGTAAGAGGATATACACAGGCAGTGACAAGCCCCGTGAATTATACGGATTCCGTTAAAGGATCCCTTAGCTTTCTATCTTATAACGAACAGAACAAGATTCTTCACATTCAGCTTGCAAGCAGCACATGGATGGAAGTCTACGGAAGTTACGCTTTCACTTTGTGGGACAAGGAAACCAGCAGGTTTACCGGAGGTGCAACCTTAAAGGTGATGAAGGGAATAGGTGGCGTATTCGCCAATGCGGATAATGTCGGAGTGGTAAAATCCATTGAAAATGATCATGAAGTATATAAAATAGCCAATGGAAGCGCTCGCTATGGGTATTCCGCAAATCTTGGAGATGGCAGTTCATTTCAGGCGGCTAATCGTATTTCCAATTCCAAAACGAGTTTTGCCATTGATATGGGTGTGGAATATATTATAAAAACCGAAAGTGTAAGCAGCGTTTTTGATGAGGAAGGCGTACAAAATGAATACGACTGGAAGATAGGCCTTGCCTTACTGGACATAGGATCCAATCACTTCCAATACGGCATACAGAGCCGGCAGGTATCTTCTTTAAAAGAAAATACTACGGGTTCTCTGCTGCAGGATAAATTTTTAGCCGTAAAAAACCTTGCCGGGTTTAATGACACCCTTGCCACGATTGTTAATGAATTCAGGCAGCTTACGGGTAATTTCAGCATTTCAAATCCTTCAAGAGTGGTAGTTAATGTAGACAGATACGTATCCGGTAATTTTTATATCAATGGAGAATTATCGGTAAACCTTACGTCTGGCGGGAATAACAGGGTTGTGGTAAAGGAATCAAATTTAATTACCCTTACTCCAAGGTGGGAAACAAGGAGATTCGGGGTGTACATTCCTGTACAATATACCCAGCATGGAAATTTTTGGATCGGAGGCGCATTGAAAGCTGGACCTTTATTATTAGGTACCCATAATTTATTAAATATTTTTTCCGGGAATCAGTATCTGTCAGGAGGAGCTTATCTTGCATTTGTGATCAGGCCCTCTAATTTTATTAAAGATCCCCGCAACAGGCAATATGAGTGCCCGAAATATTGATCATACTTTAAAAAGTTCATTTTTAATTGCATAGATCACAACTCCTGCGGTACTTTTGACTTCCATCTTTTCACGGATCTTAATGCGGTATTCATCTACCGTCCTGCTGCTGATACATAAAGTATCACCGATCTCCCTACTTGTTTTTTCTTCGCAGATCATTTTAATCACGATCAGCTCTTTATCATTAAAAGCTATTTTTGTCTTACTTATCGTGCCGCTTAGCTGGCTGCTGGCGATCATTTTCGCCAGTTTTAGCGAGGTGCTCCTGCAGTAGTAAGGATTGCCCTTGTAAACTGATTCTATCGCCTCCAGAATTTCGTCTTTGTGGGCATTTTTAATAAGGTAACCTTTGGCGCCGCTTTTAATCATATCGAGGATAAGGTTGTCCTGATTGAACATAGAAAGTGCGATTACGCTTACGTAAGAAATATTTTTAGTGATATAAGCGGTCGCTTCGATTCCATCCATGAGGGGCATCATAATATCAGTTAGCACCACATCGGGTAAAAGCTGTTCACAGATAGTAATTAATTCTTTGCCATTGGCCGCCTCTCCTACCACCTGCAGCTGGTGGTCTCTGGCTTTTTCAAGCAATGTTTTTAAACCATCACGGTAAACTTCGTGATCATCGGCGATTATCAGGCGGATAGGCAAATACATTATATATATGGAATTTCTATAGTATATGTTGTCCCTTTATTGAGTTCGGAAGCAAGGTACATTTCGCCATGTAATATATCAACACGGCTGAGTATATTTTTTAATCCATAGCCATTACTGGTTTTTGCCACCTCTTCGGTTGAAAAGCCTTTTCCGTTGTCTGATGCCATGATTATAAGCTTGTTTGCTTTTGAAGATACATCAATATTCATATGGTCCGCACCAGAATGTTTGATGGCGTTCTGAACAATTTCTTGTATCATCCGGTATAGATGCACTGCCGCTTCGGCGGGTACATCGATATCTTCAAAGGTGAATTTCATTTTTATGCGGGTCTTGTTGTCCAGGTCCGAAATAAATTCTTTGATGGCCATCAGCAACCCTTTACGTATTAGTATCTGGGGCATGAGCTGGTTGCAAATTTCACGGATTCGCTGCAGGATGTCGTCAAGGCTCCGGCTGGCATTTTCAATCAGTTCCAGGTCCTCTTCCACGCGGGTTTCGAGGCTTGTAATCTGGAACTTAACTACGGACAGCAGTGGACCGAGCTCATCGTGCAGGTCGGAAACAATCCGTCTGCGTTCATTTTCCAGGGTAGTGATCTCAACCAGAAGGTTGGCCTCCTGTAATTTAAGATGCCGGCGCTGGTTTCGGATAATGGTAATGATAAAGTATACAACGATTATACCGAGGATTCCGGCAGCGATCAGGATAGCAGTGTAAATCTTTGTCTCGTGGGAATCCATAATGTCGCTAGAGCATATAGCAAATTAACAAAAAGGTTCACAAATACGAGAATATAATAAATATTTGCCATGAATGTATCACTTTGAGGCAGTTTAAATACATAAAACGAATTCACGAGGATACCGTAGGTATAAAAAATAATTACTCCGCAACATATCAGGAATTTAGCATTCCTCAGCAATAAAGATTTTTCTTTCACAATCAACTCATTTACCTGGTTGATGCCTAAAAAAACCAGGCAAAAAGAATAAAGCACATGAAAAGTGGAATTGAAACTATTTATGCCGTTTATCGAACTTTCACCGATCCATACTGCAATCAACAGGAACAATAAAAGATAGGTCTTCTTTTCCTTTTTAAAAAAACCTTTCCATCTTCTGAATTGCCAGAACCATAATATACATTCTACCAGTAGATAAATATTGAATACAATAGTATTGGAATGATATAATTTTATACAAAAAAAACTTGTCAGTTCACTTATAAATCCAGCTATTGTTATATAAACAAAGGGCTGGTAAATCCGCAAAATTTTTCCGAATCTTGCCAGCCCTATCACTGCTGCAATAACAATACTAAAACTAAATGCCAGTACTATTGTAGAATTCATTTCTAAGAATTAAGAGGACCTGCCACGGGACATACAGGGGGACAATGAGTTCCTACTTCCATAATTGCAGCTCCGGCTGTTGGTGGAAGAATATCGCTATCATTTGCGTCCACTCCCACAAAGACCATTCTTACGATCATGTCCGGGCCCATTGCCAGGTAACACCTGACAGATACACATCCGTCTTCTTTGACCAGCTCTTCAAAAGCAACTTTGTCGAACGTTTCGCAAATAGGAAGAAGATTCGTGTATTCCGGTTTAACAATCCTGCCTTTTTCATTGCGGTAACGTGTTGTCATGTCAATTGCTTCCTGTAACGAAATGCTGTGATTGTGGGGCATAAATCAGGATTTAGAAGTTAATAAAATCATTAACTGTAAAGATCACATAGAAAAAATTTGAATAATACCGTAGTTCTACGGTAAAGTTCCCGCAGTCCTACGGGTTTAAGATTCCAGAATCATCTTTACCTTTGAACTCTTATACCAATAATCATTGAATCTATCCCGGAAAAGGCAGTTTTGACTGCCTTTTTTCATTTTATAGCGGGTTAGTGAGGGCAGTCAGCATGCGTTCTTCTAAGATTCATACCAGTGCGGGCGTTACCTTATCAATCCTGCTTTCTAATGGTTTAATTTCAAGAACGATCATTGGAAGATACTTATCTTATTCGGGTTTAAAGGCCGGATCAATAAGGAATCCCATTGAAAAATTTCCCAGAACAATATCCAGATCGCCATCTTTACCATAATCATGTATCTACCGGCAATCTATGTTTGATGGCACATAAGGAAGGTATGGCGATTACAATCATTGAAGGTCATGCCTTTTTTTGGGAAATAAGTCCCATAAATGGAAAATTAAAATTTTAATGGACGTTTTACTATTTGATAATCATCACATTATCTCTTGGTACATAGATGGTTATTATAAAACCATAATAAATAACGATGAAAAAGCTATTATACTTGTTGTTTCTCTCTTTAACCTTAGCGGGGCATACGCAGGTAGTAAGCAGGTTTACCTTTGATTCCACCCCGCTTACGAAGGCGTCTATCGGACCAAACGGCACCTCTGTTAACAGTACTGCTTATCCGGTAGCGGTTGCAGCTCCTGTTAATTACGCAATCAATCCCGGAACGCCAACGAAAGACATCGATCTGGTGGTACCCGGGTCACCTACATTTGATATTCCGGGTATTGATATAGATGTTTATTTCAGAAGAGAAGAATCAGAAGCAAGCTTTTTTAAACGCGGATCAGTATTTAATTTCGGTATGAACGGGGGACAATTATATGTGACTTTCGCTACTAACAAGGGAAGCAATCCCGGTACAATTACTGTTAATTCAGGCAACGCTGCTGCAGTACCGGACGATCATGCTTTTCATCATTATCGTTTTATTTATGATAATAACAGCGGCACAGGAAAAATTTACTTAGATGGAACAGTTGTATATACTTATAACGGAACGGCCGGATACACAATGAACTGGTCCGGCGCCGGTGATGTGGTAATAGGATCGAAGATGGACGCTACCGGAAGAAATATAGCTGTTTTAGGAGATATTACCGTTAAGAATCCTGCCTTGGCAGCTTCCCTGCCTGTATCACTTTTATCTTTTTCCGCATCGGTTAAAAATAATGCCGCGGTGCTGGACTGGACTACCACGAAAGAACTCAATGTTTCAAAATTTATCATTGAAGCTTCTGCTGATGGAACTTTTTTCCTCACGGTTACAACTATTACTTCTGCCGGTTCATACGACCTCGTTCGCCATTACCAGGCCACAGACAACACGCACCATAATGCGGTGGTTCTTTACCGTCTGAAAATGGTAGATAATGATGGAAAATTCTCGTACTCTGAAATAAAGAAAGTAAGTTTCGGATCGTCATCCGCCGTTGGTTGCTATCCTAATCCGGCAAATGACTACGTAATGTTATCACTTACCAATGAAAAAGCTGGTAATTTTAAATATGTTGTATTATCGCTGAATGGCAATATTGTTGAAACAAATGCAGTATACCTGCAAAACGGTGCACAACAGATTAAAATCAACCTTGGCCGGAACATACCTGCGGGTGTGTTGCTGGTACAATTAGTTAATGTAAATGAAAACAAGGTTGACTCTTTCAGGATCATCAAAGGATAATCCTATTGTACTTTAAATAAACTTCATGATCACTGAAGAGCTGATTATCGGACAAACTAAAAAATGGATCACTGAAGTAGTGATAGGCTGTAATTTCTGCCCTTTTGCAGCCAGGGAAATCAAAAAGGATACTGTTCATTTCCAGGTGGAAATATCAGGCTTGCGCACTATTATTTTAGAACGTTTCCTTGAAGAATGCAAAAGATTGATTGAAAATAAAAATATTGAAACCAGTTTCCTGATCCTCCCCAACGGCTATGAGGAATTTGACCGTTACCTGGAGATCCTAAAGATGGGGGAAAGACTGCTGTCAAGAAATAAATACACGGGAATTTTTCAACTGGCCAGCTTTCATCCATTATATTGTTTCGCAGGCGTATCTGCAGACGATGCGGCAAATTATACCAACAGATCCGCATACCCGATGTTGCAAATACTTCGGGAAGAAAGTATTGAGAGGGCGTTACTGCATTATGCCGATCCGGAAAAAATTCCTGAAAGAAATGTAGAATATGCGCGATTAAAAGGAATCGATTACATGAAACTGCTGAGGGATGCCTGTTTTTAAAATGTAGCCGCTGATTATTTCTTATTCACATAGATCACCTGGTATTTTTCCGTTGCATTCTGATTCTTTTTTTGCAGCCTTGACCATGTAAAACCAGCAGCGGCTATTCCGGCGGCGGTAATTATAGAAGGCAGTTTGTTATGGGCGCTGATCGATTCATGCCTGTATTGTCCATTCACCAGTTCCAGTACGATGTATCCTGCGCCCCCAAGGGTCATCAGGGCAGGCAGGATCCGGGCTATGAATCCGCCGTTTCTTTGCCCGGGGCTAAAACCGTGCTTGTATCTGGAAGAAACATTGAACCGCTGGATCTCGCGATAATCAAAACCTAACGTGTAGTAAGCAGTATCTATTATGCTGCCGAAATCAGTTCCTGCCAGCCTGGTATCCTGCTGCCGTACATATATTGAATCATGACGTATCTCTTTTATGTAACCATTCACATTAAATCCATTGAAAGAAACCGCAGAGATAAATGCTCCGGCAAAATAAGTCTGTATGGTACGGTTGTTTTTTTTCTTGATAACAATATAATCTGATGACTGAGCGCCGGCTTTAAGGGCCATTAATATTAAAACAGAAAAAAAAAGGCGCCATTTCATGCAGGAACAAGTTAGAATAAAAACACACGCACACTAATTTATTTCATGAGGCTCAGGGCCTTTTCCAGCTGCAGGTCGCCGGTATTCTGGAAATCAGCAATATTGAAAGGAACATCGTAATCCGGAGGGAACCCTTCTCCTTCATATATTTTTCCATCTTTATACCTGAACATTGCTGAAGAGGTATATACAGACAAAAATCCCGCAGCAGAAAATTGTCCGCCATTGAGTATTTCATTGCTGGTTAGCGGTCCGTTAGCGCCCCATGTTTTTTCTCCTACTGTGTGTCCTTTGGGTAAAGCGTGAATAGCCATTGCGGTCAGTTCAGACATACTGGTGGACCATATATCGGTGAGCGCAACAACAGGCACTGTAACCGCCTTCGCATCCGCCTGGGGGGTTACCAAAGCATCTGCCCATGGAGTATAATCGAGTCGTCCATTACCGTTCTTATTTCTGGTCGCACCGATAACCAGCTTATCTGAAACCATATTACCCATTAAAAAATTCAGGTCACTGATATCTCCACCGGGATTGCCCCGTACATCTATTATCACTCCCTTAAAACCAGCAGGAGGGTTATGCAGGTAATTTATAAAATACTGTAAAACACTTTTTACTCCGTTGTCAGCAGATTGGTAGGCGGTTTTCAGATTGAACTTATTGAAACCCAGATACAGGATATTGCCGCCTATAGTTCCGGTAATTGCTTCGGTAGTATCTCCATTGGAGGCATTAACCTCATCATGACCGGAGAGCACACTTGCAGAATCGAGATAGTAACTGGCGTCATACGAGTAAAATACATACCGTTTCCTCAGTATTCCAGCATTTAATTTGCGGGTATAAGCCGGAGAGACATTTGAATCAGAAATTTGCGATACAAAACTGAGGTCGTAATGGGAGTCTTTTAAGCCTGCCGTCATAGCCCGGAAATACTGAACTGATTTTTGAGCATCAGCTGTTTTATTGATATCCAACTTGGCAAATATGGGTTTGTACGTTTTATACATATTATCCCAGTCAGTAGTCTCAATGCTCCAGAATACATAGTTGGCATTCATTCCGTTCCAGAAGGCTTCGAAGACCTCATCAAATGTGCCTCCAATATAATTTTCAGGGGTTTCTACATTTTTTAAATCCTTCCTGCAGGAAGGGAAAAAGGATGCGGTCAACACTACAAACAACAACAGGTATTTGGCTTTCATAGAATGATGTTAAAAAATTATTTAGTTGTTCTATTATTATGAAAATGATACATAATGCCTGCATTGATACCATACGTGGAATTATACCGTGGCATCTGGTTGGTCATGTAATTTTTCTGCTGATCGGTAAAAGTGTAGAGAAGCCGCGCTTCTGCAAATACATGATAGCGCGTGGTAATATCATATCCTGCTCCAAGACCCGCTATCCAGCCATATTCCAGACGGTTATCCTTTTTCTTGTCGAATATATATTTTTCATTATAACCATACCTGTTCTGATAATCAAAAATAGAATTAGTGGCAGTATTATTAGTAGTAAGATCCAGGATATTTGCATTTACTCCCTTGATCTTACCCGACAACCAATAGCTGCCATAAATGCCTGCATCGATGAACCCTTTAAGCCGTTTACCTCCGAATAGTATCCGCCCGGTGAGAGGAAGTTGAAGATAGCTGTTGTAATTGTTCTGGTAAACGCCCTGAAAAAAGCTTGAACGCTCCTGCCCGTAATTTTTCTGGATCAAGGAAGGATCTGTGACAACGGCGAACCATTCAGTAAACTGGTACTGAACTGGAACTCCAATATTGAAGCCATTCAGCGGAAAATAATTTGTAAAGGCGCGATTAGAATTGTTAGTGACGAGATAGTTCTTATTATATCCCCCTTCAATACCCGCTGAGAATTGTGCTGAACACCGAATGCAAGCCAGGATGAGAATTAGCAAAGCAGGGATTTTCACTACAGATAGTTGCATAAAGATCATTTAATTGTCACCAGGATGGCCAAATTTAGGCCATATCAGCATACAATGGCACATCTTGCAATCAACAAAATAACCGATAGATTTGTTAAACGATTCTTGAAACGGCGAGTGGGGGTAATCAGCCGGTCAATCCGCATCAGCGGATAAAAATCAGGCACTATTCCCGTGGGAAATACAAGCTGAATGAGGCACCATACCCAGGTGATCCTTCCGCTGTAATGTAACCATTGTGCATTTTCATGATCTTTTTGCATAAGGCCAATCCTACCCCTGAACCGCTGTAAACCGTATTATTGTGAAGCTTAGTAAATACTTTAAATATTCCTTCCCTGAATTCATTTTCAAAACCGATGCCATTATCCTTCACACGGATGACATGGAACGCATTCACAGAGCGGACAGCTTCCGGCAACGATCCGCTATGACCTGTCACCGAGCTGATCATAATGTGTGGAATCACATCCGGTTTTGAAAATTTTAAAGCATTACTGATAAGGTTTATCATCAGTTGCTGTATTAAGAACGAAACACCTTTCACATCAGGCAGTGCGCCGCATTCAACAATTGCCTGTTTTTCACTGATCTCTTCCTGGACATCATGAATAACTTTTTCTACGGCCTCGTTTAATGAAATGATCTCCAGCACGTCTTCCAGGTGACTGAAGCGGGAATAGGATAAAATATCTTTTACCAGCAATTGCATGCGTTCGGCTGACACGCTCATTTTTTTAACCAGCTTCAGCACCAGTTCGTAGTTGCCGGTAAAATCATGTTCGATGATCCTGGAAGCGAACATCTGGATCTTTCTCAAAGGTTCTTTAAGGTCATGAGAACTTATCCAGTTAAGATTTTCCAGCTCGGAATTTGCTTCCTGAAGCTTTTCACTTAATGTACGCTGCTTGAGTTCTTCTTTGGTTAAAAACATGATATGCACCTGCTTTTGCAACGCATTGGCAAAATTAGACGCGGCGGCCAGCTCAGGTTTTTGCCATCTGGTACTTTCGCAATTTTTTGTTTCTTTCCAAAGATTAAATGACTTACGGGGAGACAATCCTTCCCGATCGTTCTCAATTGTCTTTGCAGGGTTTTCTGCCCAGTATACCTCTTGCAACGCTTCAGGCCTGAACCAGATAATACAGTTATTGTGTCCGCTGCCAAGCGCATGAAATAAAACACCTGAGGCTGACTGACACCATTTTTTTGCTTCCGGGTAAATAGAAGATAATTTCTCCGTGCTGAAAATCGCGGTAGCATTATAGGTATGCAGCCAGTTGGCCAGTTTCTTTATTTCATCGTCCTGGGGAAGAATTCCATGGGAATATATTTTTTCATCCACAAGAATAATAACACTGGTGGAATTAGTGAGGGACAATAATTCCGGATTTTTTATAATTTCCGGCAATAAAATACTTTCAACGGTGAATATCTGTTCCCGCAGCCCTTCAAGGGCCTTATTTACTTTTTTGGCAACTTCAAATTCTTCACTTAATTCTCTGACACTTATCTGGGAGGTCAGAAACTGGCCTTGGAGAAGTGCAGTAATCCTGGTATAAGTAGTAATATATTTCGGGGTGTAATGATGGCAGGCGATAAGGCCCCATAAACGGCCTTCATGTATGATAGAAATAGTGAGGGTTGCCGCCACTCCCATGTTCTGCAGGTACTTTATATGAATAGGTGACACACTTCGTAGGTAGGCGAGGCTGAGATCCAGGTTTTTATGCGGCGCATCATCCATTGTGTAAATGGGTGACGGGGCATAATTAATATCCACAATGACCCTTAGAAGATTCCTGATATAGAGATCACGCGCCTGGGCCGGGATGTCGGTATGAGGATAGTGTAACCCTAGGAAGCTTTCTCTTTCCTCTGTTACGCTTTCAGCAAAAACTTCTCCGTTGTATTCTTCATCAAATCTATAAATCATCACACGGTCATAACCCGTTATGGATCTTGTTTCATCGGCTACAGACTGGCAAAGCATTTTCAACGTAGTGGCTTTTTGAATATAAGCCGTCATTCTTTTAGTCTGCCGGTAGATGTCAGACAGCTCAGCAGGCTCTTCACTCTTGTCTTCAAGTTCAATGATGAGCCAGGAACCACTCCTGTGAATGATGCCAAGGATTTTTTTTCCTGAAAGTTCAAGTTCCCATGGTGCGGATAAAATGTCCTGCTCTTCTATATATTTTTTTAAGCCGGCAGTTTGGTCTTCACCGAATACCAGCGAAATATTCTTTCCCAGTAATTCCTGGTAGCCGGACACGGTGTACCTGGTGATATTTTCACTGCAGAAATCAATTGTAAAATCAACGGTTTTTACGGCTAAAAGGCACCCATTAGGCTGGATACTGCCAGGAATGTGAATAGGCTCATGGGCACAATTGGTCAGATTAGCCACATCTCTGTTCACTATATTTATAAATGTCATAGATAATTGATCTTAAGACATATTTTTAAGCAATTTCCTCATCTCTCATATATAAAGTTAGTTTATTTTAGGTGTAGTCTAGACACAAAACATTAGATCAATAGGCCAAATGTCTGTGGGAATGTATAAATTTACCCGATGAATTCAAGGTGGTGGGTGGCAGTGATGTGTTGTTTTATATCTGGTAATCTGTGGTCGCAGCGAAATCTCCCGAGTCAAAAAGGAAATCATCTGATAAAAGGCATAGTAACCGATTCGCTTTCAGGTCGGCCATTGTCTTTAGCAACAGTCACTTTATTTCAGCCGAAAACGGAAAAAATAGTCAGGGGAACAACAACCAATGACGGAGGCCAGTTTACCTTAAATAACATAGTTCCGGGAAATTACAAATTAACCATTGCCAGCATGGGTTACAAAAGCTATGTCAGGTCCTCACTGGAAGTTGGCAATGAAGATAAAACCTTAGAGCAGGTGGCACTTGGCAAGGAACAACAAACCCTTGAATCCGTTACGGTGACGGCCCAAACAAAACTGATCGACTACAAAATTGATAAATTGGTTTACAATGCTGAGAAAGATTTGACGGGGCAGACAGGTGTGGCGACCGATATCTTAAGAAAAGTGCCACAGGTTTCAGTGGATGTGGATGGTAACGTGGAGCTATCCGGCAGTTCAAGCATCCGGTTCCTGATCAATGGAAAATCTTCAACCGCATTTGGCAGCAATATCGCTGAAGTGTTACAATCAATTCCGGCCAGCCAGATTAAAAGTATTGAAGTGATTACCAGTCCGGGAGCCCGTTATGATGCGCAGGGGCTTGGAGGAATTATCAACATTATATTAAAACATAATACCGCCCGCGGAATTAACAGCAACATATCCCTTACTGCCGGCACGTTGCTGCAAAATGGTTCTTTAAATGTAACTGCCCGGGAAGGAAACCTGGGATTTAATGCTTTTGTTAGTGGCAATGCAAAACTTCCTGCTACAGGTTTCCGGTCGGCGTTTAGGCAATCCAAAGACACGACTGCAAAAACAGTGTCAATGCTTAACCAGGACGGCAGGGGCCGTTTCCGGCGCCACGGTGTGGAATCGGGAGTGGGCATGGACTGGACCTGGAAAAAGAAAAATAATTTTTCAGGTTCCCTGGGCCATAGTGTTTATGCCGGAAACGGAACGGGCTTCAGTCACCAGGTACAGCAGGTAAAAGGAATTGATGGAAGTCTTTTATCCAATATGGAACTATTAAATTATTCCGGAAATAGCTACAGATCCGATAATACTGATGCTTCTTTAAATTATAAAAGAACTTTTAATAAGGAAAACCAGGAGCTGGAATTATCGTATAATACCAGTGGGGAATCGAGTTTGGGCGCTGCGGAGAATGAACAGTTCACTCCTGCCAGTGATTCATTGGTCTATGGGGTGAATAGCAGGAATCCTGGAAAAAATAAAGAGACGGAGCTAAAGTTGGATTATACTCAGCCGCTTAACAAACATATCCTGCTTAGTATGGGGGGCAAATCCTCCTACACTACTATAAGCAGTTATTCGGATGTGCTGCGCTACAAACCTGCGGAAAATCAGTATAGCCACGACGCTTCATTATCCAACGAGCTGAAATATCACCAAAAGGTGTATGCCATTTACGCAGAAGTTGCTATGCCGGTGGGCAATCTTTTTGAAGTAAAGGCGGGAAGCAGGTATGAACGCACTAACCTTAATACTTTTTATGGAAACGCATCGGGTGGTGCAGGATCACGGGGTTACAATACGCTCGTTCCTTCAATATATTTTTCTAAAAAATTAAATAACAGCGAAGTGCTGAAGATCAGTTTTACCAAAAGAATTGAGCGTCCGGGCTATGATGACTTAAATCCTTTTATAAATACCAGTGATCCCAAGAATATTACGACAGGCAATCCGAATCTGCTTCCTGAGATAGGAGGGCGCTATGAGATCAGTTACAACCGGGATATCGCTACCCTTGGCAGCCTGATGATTGCAGCTTTTTACAGAAACAGTCACCATGACATACAACCATACATTACTTATTACCCTTCTTTAAAAGTAGGCGATTCCGTGTATTACAATGTATCTGTCAGCACAAGGAAAAATATCGGAACAGAAAAGAATGCAGGACTGAATATGTATTCAGATCTGCACCTTACTTCAAAATTGAGCTGGCGGACCAATATATTTATTTTTCACAGACACATTATTAATGACCTCGATAAAGGTGCAGACCGCAGCAGCATGAACTACCGGTTAAATGTAAACGCCACCTATGTTTTTTCTCATGTTCTGATGGGTGAATTCTTCGGTAATTTTAATTCTGCCCGTAATGAAGTGCAGGGAAAATATCCGTCATTTACTTCTTACAGTCTTGCCCTGCGTAAACAGGTGAGCAATAAAAAAGGAAGTATCGCGCTCACGGCAACGAATCCATTCAATGCTTATGTTCGCCAGCAGACTGAACTTTTCGGACCTGGATTTACCCAGACGAGTTTGCGCAGGATACCTTTCCGTTCCTTCGGCATTAATTTTACCTGGAAATTCGGTCGGCTTGAATTTAAGAAGGAAGGTAAAGATCTGCAGGAAGAGAACACTACTGTGCCTGCAGGATAATATTAATTTATTGCACGTCCCTCTTCCTCACAATTAAATTCTTTTACCAGCCACTATTCTGAACGAGGTTAGCGTTATTATCCATCTGATCCTGGGGTATCGGATACAGTTCATACTTAACGTTGTAGGGATTGATCATATTTTCATTTGTGTTGGCAGGGTCGGTTGCCGCAATCTCTTCCTGAAGTGTTCCCCAGCGACGGATATCATACACAGAAGTGAATTCTCCTACCAGTTCCAGCTTCCGCTCCTTTTTTACCGCCGCAACCATACCCGGCTGGCTCAGGCTGCCATAAGGCGTTGCCTGAGCGCGGTCTCTTACCCTATTGATATATTGCAATGCGTCTCCGGAATTTCCGGATTCGGTCAGTGCTTCGGCAAGACATAACAGGACATCTGAAAATCTTAACTCAATAAGATCCGTGCTGTAAGAATTTGCGCCAAATCCGGAGGGACGGGGATCCAAAGCAAGTTTTCCATAGGCAATACCGTTCGGTGCTGTAGTGCTGCCCCATATCGTATCATTTCTCTGATTGCGGTATTTTTTATGGATAGGGTCAAAAATCACACTGTCTCCGTAATCAAACTCATTTTGAAAAGTTCCAACCCATACATATCTTTCTATCAGTGTCACCTCCCTGCGTTTATCCTGGGGTTCAAATAAAGTAAAGAGATCATAGGATAATCCGAACGACGTTTGTCCTGGGTCATAAATTTTTTTTCTCTATTTTATTCCATTATGTGATATTTTTAAATAATCCTTATTAATCTAAAATGCCTCTTTAATAATTAATTCTTTATTTACGTGCAGGTTAGCTAACATCTTCTCAATTGCATCCATCATTGCTGGGGGCCCGCATACATAAAAGTTTTTGTTGAGGTCGCAAATGTTTGCCTGTAGAAAATCTTCTGTGATGTACCCATTTGCATAACCATCAACTTTTTCTTCTGATAATACATTGATAAAGTTTTCACCTAATAAACTTTTGAACTCTTCTTCCAAAATGATGTCAGCTTTAGTTTTGTTAGCGAAAATAAGTTTGTTATTTATTGTTTCATTTTTTGACTGAAGATATCGGAATATTGAAATAAACGGCGTAACCCCTGCACCACCGGCAATAAATACACCTTCTCCCTTATAAGCTATATCACCAAATACATCATGCAGTATCAATTCATCATCCTTATTAAGTTGCAGTAACTGATTGGTAACGCTTTGATGTGAAGGATAAGTTTTAATAGTAAACTCAATGTAATTGTCTTCAGGAAGGCAAGTAAATGTGAATGGTCTTTTTTCATCCTTCCAATCGGTATTGTTTATGGAAACATCTGTAGCCTGACCGGGGACGAATGTGTAAGCAGGAGGTTTGTCAGTTACAATTTGTAATACATCATGAGTTACCTTTTCAATTGATTTTATTTTTACAATATGTTGTCCCATATTTATTTTTAATTTATTGCCATGAATTTTATCCTGCCAATGTGGTAGCAAGCGTCAACAAAAGAATGGTTTCTTCCGTAGCCAGCACACTGTGCGTCATTAAATTTATCATCCATTTCAAAAGCATCTTCACGAAGAGGGGTTTCTAATGATGTGGCAATATGCTCTTCACCAATTATGTCGAGGGTTTCTATGTTTGTATTCATTTATTAATATTGTTAAGTTTATTCATTACATTACTTGTCATTGCATCGCAGTATATCAGGTTGAACTCAAAAATGTCTTCTGCTGTGTAGGTTTTTTCTATTTCATTTCTCAACATTGTTTTGGCACGGTTAAGCCGGACTTTTACATTCGCTTCACTAATACTTAATGCCTCTGCTGTTTCTGCCACATTCAATCCGGTAATTTCTCTTAAAGAAAAAACCATTCTGTAATCTAATGGCATTTGTTTCAAGGCATTTTCAATAACGAAACTTAATTCTCTGTTCACAACAGTTCTATTTGTATCGGTATGTGGTTGGCCTGAAAACATGGGTATCGATTTATCAGTAATTTCATTTGCAACTTCATTTTTGAAGCTAAATTTTTGCTGCTTTCTAAAACAGTTATTCAGCATTATTTTTATTATCCAGGTTTTGAAGGATGCCTTGTTTTCATATTTTGCTAAATGGGTATAAGCATCAATAAAAGTATCCTGCATCAGGTCTTGTGTGTCTTCGTGATTATAGTTGTAAGATCTGCCGGTTTTATATAGAAATGGATTATTTCTGCGGATAAGAATTTCAAATAATTCAAATTCTCCTTCCAATATTTTTTGTATAATTTTTATATCGGTATATTGCTCAAAAGCTTTCATCTTCAAAATTTAGTTTATTTATGATATAATTTTTGCAATCCGGGCCAAAAGAAATGCTCCTATTGCCATTATAAGGTCACGTACAGCAACATCAAGATAATTACCGCTTGCCAATAATGTAAGTGCAATTAGTGTTAACCAGGCCGCAACAATATATCCACCTATTGCAGGTTTTGCAAGTACAATTATTCCAGCTATTATTTCAATTACTCCAGCAATCGTCGTAAATATATGTGAAGTAAACGGAATCATATCTGCAATACCGGGGTGAATGTAGTTTTCCAAATGCGTTAGTAAATTAGTGAATTTGTCAAGCCCGGCAACTATGGGCACTATACCAAAGGTTAGTTTTATCAAGTTAAAAGTTGGCTTGATTGATAGATTTAAATTGAGTGCCTCCATTTTTTGAATTTTAATTACTTTGATTTATACTGTCATAGAGTATGTGAGAAATGGAAAGGTTACAAAAACTGAATCTATTTTTAATAAGATCAGTGTTTTGGCTGTTTGGGAAGAAATAGCCATACAGACTTGTCTAGGATTGGTCAGTTCATTTCTTGGATGTCAGCTTAAGTTTTCAGTGTCTCTGGTAGAATAAAAAAGGACTTGCATTCATTGCTTGAAGCTGGCGGAATCGGTAGAGTGGTATCATAACTACCGATGTTCAAATACTGGCCGGAGACTAATTACAGGAAATTTATTCCAGATGCAGAAAGTTTGAAAGGGAATTACCAGGTTGAATTACAGGTTGTACCAAACAGGGAAAAATTGCTTACTGCGGAAGAAGCTTACAAAGGAGCAAAGGAATTTTATCATGTAAAAAAATAAACGGAATAGATGAGGAGCATGTGATATCCGACAGTTTATTTGAGCAGGCACAGTTTATACTTTCTTTTGGCAGGGATTGGTTGGCATATAATACCATGCCCTATTTTCTGGATAAAGGGGATGTCGCTTATGTCAAAACCAAAGAAAAAGCTGTTGAATTTTTTAACAATAATATTAGCGAAT
>Ga0123337_10001152_pt1 | contig 35765 bp, 27 predicted proteins | sample frozenSSSSmetaG_FD_89792 | JGI IMG/M metagenome (GOLD analysis project Ga0123337, IMG submission 89792) | Glacier valley bacterial and archeal communities from Borup Fiord, Nunavut, Canada, to study Microbial Dark Matter (Phase II) -... | ecosystem: Environmental > Aquatic > Freshwater > Ice >...
GAATAAACATTTCCATTTCCAAACTTAAAAGTGCTCAGGGCATTTTTCCCATTTCTGAATTTCATCAGCGGTGTTTCAATTTTTTGTATCTGATCCGTAAATCGCATATAGCCATGGATATTGGGTAAATCAGCATCAGCTTCTTGCTTTTTAAAAACTTCTTTGTATATGGCGTTTGAGTAATTTATTTCAGTAATACCCATTGAAGCGGTATCAAACGATGCAACTGTATTTCCATTTAAGCCTTTCAGCAATGCATTGTAATCTTCGAAACTATTGGTCCTGTTGGGCAAAAGTACGAGCGAGCCCCCTTGTTCAACAAATAAAATAAGTTCACTTTTCAAACCGGAACTTATTTCTTGGTTGCTAAGCATAAAAATACATTGATAATCTTTTAATTGTGATATTTGTACATTATTCTCCGGCATTTCATCGTACCCAATCAGCTCATCTTCCATAAACAAGGCTTTCAAGTAGTCGGAGCTGTTGTTTGAAGGGTTGTAAATGCCCAAGGCCTTCATTCTGCCTTTTACTTTATAGCTCATGAAATATGAATTGTCATAAGTAATCGGATAATCATCTATTTCAACTTTGCAAAGTTGGATACCTGCCGAATTATTGGTATAATTAAGTTCTAATATGGAATCTTGCTGTCCTGCAATACTCATGTTCGAAATTGCTCTCAACGAATCGTTGATGAGCAACCGTACAGGAATATTCTGGTAAGCTTGTTGAGAAAGGTTCTTTAGGTGAACTAACAATTTTTCCGGCTGACCAATTTTTCGGCCAGGCACTTCAAACCAACAAGTGTCAATTAGGAGGTTATTGGTTTTATCAGATTTGAAAGGGAGAAGATAAGTCCATATTGACGAATCAGGTTTAATAGATTTAAGTTCAAAGCTGATCTTTTGAAAATCAGACAAAAAGTAAAATATTTTATCGGTTTTTTGTGATGCACCTAAAGTAGAATGAATTACTGATCTATAAATTTCAGAAAATTTGGGTGACTGTGGACTTTCTTTGATCTCGGTAACCTCTTGAATGAATTGTTCTTTGCTTAAAATAAATTGATGTTGGGGGAGTAAATCGCTGGTCATGATCACAAACTGGGTGCCCACGAGGTATGAATTAGCAATTTCAATGGCTTTAAGTTTAGCTTGCTCAAGAATCTGACCCTCCTCATTGACATTTTTCATGCTGAAAGTATTGTCGATGTAAACGAATACAATTTGATGAGCTGCTTTTAAAGTCCGGTTGTTGAATGGAATATAAGGTTGACTAAAAGCAAAGACCAACGATGTAATTGCAAGCAAACGTGCAGCTAAAATGATTAATTGCTTTAACTGTGATTTTTTTCTCGATTCCTGTTTAATTAGCTTTAGAAGCTGAACATTGCTGAAATATAGTGTTTTATACTTTCTAAAATTAAATAAATGGATAATAACTGGAATAGCCAAGGCAAACAAAGCAAACAGAAATGCCGGATATAAAAAACTCATTCTTGTTCAGTATTTCAAAATTACTAATCACTCGTTGTTATGAAGCAAACTGACATAGCAGGAATTTCTTATTTATTTTGCCTGATCTTAAGTTTCTGTCCCACCTTCAGGCCTTTTGCTGCACTTATGTTATTGATTTTCATAATATCCTTATGGGATACGCTTGGAAACTTTTGAGCAATCGTCCAGCAGCTGTCTCCTTTACGTACGGTATAATATACAAACTCCTGATGTTTAATTGTATCAATTTTTTTTGCCGTATCATCCGTTTTTTCTAACAACTTGGGTGCAACATTCTCCTTTGTGGTTTCCGAAGATTCAACTTGCGCAGGTACAACAGCACTTGCTAAGTTTGGCGTAGGAGATAAAGTGGGCGTTTTATTAAGCGTCTTTTTTTTCTCCACAGAACTCATCTTATTAAAACCCCTAAAATATTCGCCCTGGCCTTCAGGAACATAAATAGTGAGTTTTTGGCCTGCTTTAATGTAATTCTTACGCAATTTATTCCAGAATTTTAAGTCTGAAGCCTGCACTCTGAACCATGAGGAAACAGCACTTATGTTATCATTTGATTTTACAATATATATTACTTTGTCACGTCCTTTAATATTGCTGGGATCGAAAGTGACAAACTTGCTTTGGGGATTAACAATTTCATTATTTGGAAAAAATTCTGTTCTACGATGATCATGAATGATTAATTCATTCTCCAGATAGGCTGAAATCTCCTCCTGAGGCAAAACAATACTATATGCCTTTACTTTGTTGGCCGGAATAATATCACGTAAGTATTGCGGATTCAGAGCACGTATTTGTTCTATTGAAATTCCAATAACTTCTGCAATTTGGTTGAAGTGGAGGTACTCATTCACCATTAATGTATCGGTAATAATTGGAAAATCAGGCGCTTTTGGAAAAATATTGTGATTCTGGTAAAAATTCATCACATAATTTGCAGCAATAAATGCAGGAACATATCCACGTGTTTCTTTTGGTAGATTGTAATAAATTTTCCAATAGTCTTTCGCATTGCCCGATCGTTTTATAGCTTTATTTACATTGCCGGGCCCGCAATTATATGCAGCGATCACCAAATGCCAGTCGTGGTACATATTGTATAAATCTCTCAAATACCTCACGGCTGCGTCAGTGGCTTTGATCGGATCGCGACGTTCGTCTACAAATGTACTAATTTCGAGCTTATACATTTTTCCAGTCGAATACATAAATTGCCAAAGGCCTACTGCGTTCGCAACTGAATTTGCTCCGGGATTTAAGGCTGATTCAATAATAGGGAGATACTTCAGTTCCATTGGCAAACCATATTTAGCCAAAGCTTCTTCAAAGAGGGGGAAATAATAATTTCCCAACCCAAGCATGACTGCTACCTGTTTTGGTTTCCTGACAGTATACATGGTAATGAAATTCTTGACCGTATTGTTGTACGAAAGGCTTACAGCCGACTGCATCGACTGGAGCCTTTGAATGTAAACTGAATCAGGAAGTGTTTGTTTAAGGGTATCAGCTTCAGCTAGTTCCATACTGTCAAGGAGAAATGCATTTTGCACATACCAGCATTTCAGCATACTATCCAGTTTGTCTGAAAAGTATTTATTCAGGTTTTCATCAGGAATATGGTAATATTTTTCATATCCATTTAATGTGTCAAGTGACGCAATATTGATGGTACAGGCTTTAAGTAGATTATCTTTTTTTATATCCGAAGCCAAAGTATTGAATCCGGTAATTGATAGTAATAAAATTATTAGATGTAATATTCTCATATTTTTATTCCTTTAGTTAAAAAATAATTCTGCAATGTAATCCAATTATTCTATTATTCATGCAAATTACAGGCCCCGGGACCCAATTGATGGTCAAATCGTCATTGATGTTGAAGTTAAAAAAGTGGGCATCAACACTTGCATCAATAATATTTATGGCATAAAAAACAGCGGTGCCGATAACCAACAGATCCCTGTTTCTGCGCCAATAATCTTTATAAGATCTCAGTCTTTCAGTTGATTGACTAATTCTATCAGGCTCAAGGCTTCTGGGATCAGTAAATAATTTCACAAATGAATTTGTGTTCGGGTCCGTATCAAGTATATCCGAATATGCTTGCCTATATAGGACGTATTTTTCGTTGTTTAAATTAATAAAAAATCCTAAGGTAGCAAAACCTCCGTAAACCAAAGGTACTTTCCAATATTTTCGATTATAAATCTGCCCCAGGCCAGGCAAAACAGCTGAGTAAATCGTTGCTCTTCTGGGTGAATGAATAGCATCCGGGGGTTTTACAATTGCTGTATCTTTGATAGCTTCCTGACTAAAGCCAGAAAATCCTGTTGCGCAAAACAGGACTATCAGAATATATATATTCAGATATTTTAACAAAAATATAGCTGTTGTTCTATGCATCTAATTTATCAAGGATTCCTAGAATTCTTTCCAAATCTTTGGTTGAGCTAAAAGGAATTACAATTTTTCCTTTTCCGCTTTGATCCATTCTGAAGTCAATTTTTGAATGAAAAAATTTGTTCAGATGGTTATTCAGATCTTCATATTCATTGGGGAATTTTTCCTTCACCGGTTTTTCATCTGAATTAAAACTTGCATTGTCTTCATTGTAATTTCTCACAATTTCTTCTATACGGCGAACTGAAAAATCATTTTTAAGCGTCTCATCATAAATCATTAATTGCATGTCCGAATCTTTGATATTCACCAAAGCACGAGCATGTCCCATGGAGATTGCCTTTTCGACAATCCCTTTTTGAATTTTAGCAGGCAATTTTAGCAGGCGCAGATAATTGGTCACCGTTGAACGTTTTTTGCCTACCCGGTCACTTAAAAGTTCCTGGGTCAGTTTACACTCTTCAATTAATCGCTGATAACTCAAAGCAATTTCGATGGCATCCAGATCTTCTCGCTGTATATTTTCAACAAGCGCCATTTCAAGCATTCCTTCGTCATTTGCAGTTCGCACATAAGCGGGAATGGTGGTCAGTCCGGCAATTTTTGAAGCTCTGAACCTTCGCTCTCCGGCAATGATTTGATATTGGCCGCCGTCAATTTTCCGAAGTGTAATTGGCTGAATTATTCCGATTTCTTTGATCGAAACAGCTAATTCATTTAGAGCATCTTCGTCAAATGTAGTCCTTGGTTGAAATGGATTTGCAACAATACTTGAAATTTCAATTTCATTAACCGATGCTCTTACTTCATTATAAGTATCGGCTCCATCAATTAAAGCGCTTAAACCTCTTCCTAATACGTTCTTTTTCGCCATGATAAAAGGTTCTTATTCTATTATTTTGTCTGCATTATTAATTTTAGTCATCCCATTTTTTTGAAGAAGTTCTCTTGCCAAATTCATGTACGAAGCTGCCCCTTTGGATGTTGCGTCATATAATATGGCTGGTTGCCCATAACTGGGAGCCTCACTCAATTTAATGTTCCGATGAATAATAGACTCAAATACCATTTCCTGAAAATGTTTTTTTACTTCTTCCATCACTTGATTTGAAAGGTTCAGGCGCGAATCATACATGGTAAGCAGAAAACCTTCAATTTCCAGTTCAGGATGTAATTTTGTCTGGATTATCTTGATGGTATTCAATAATTTGCCCAACCCTTCGAGTGCAAAGTATTCACACTGAACAGGTATAATCACAGAATCAGCTGCAGTGAGAGAATTAACTGTTATCAGCCCAAGTGAAGGGGAACAGTCAATTAAAATGAAATCATAATCGTCTTTTATTTTTTCAATCACATGTCGCAACACTTTTTCGCGATTAGGTAAATTAAGCATTTCAATTTCAGCTCCAACCAAATCAATGTGCGACGGGATCAAATCTAATCCAGGTATCTCCGTATTCAATATTATTTTTCGCGGATCTAACTCATCTACAATACATTCATAGATGCTTGTTTTAACATTCCTGACATCGAAACCCACCCCTGAGGTAGCATTTGCCTGAGGATCGGCATCAATGATCAGTACTTTATATTCTAATACGGCCAGGCTTGCTGCCAGATTAATCGCTGTCGTTGTTTTTCCAACGCCTCCCTTTTGATTAGCAAGCGCAATTACTTTTCCCATAAAACTGCTTGGTTGTTAAGTTTCAAAGTTAATATTTTAAACAGAAACAGGTTGTGAATATTTATTAATTAAACTAAATTTTATAATAATAAGTTGATTTTGTGAATGTTGTGTGATGTGTATTTTTTTACGCTGAATGTAAAAAATAACATAGTTTTATTTCAATTATTGTCAACTAATTCACCCACAACAATACTCCAACTTATTGTCCCTGAATAGATTTAAACTAAAATAAACTCAGGTTTAAATAATTTGTATCTTTTTTGCTTCTTTTTTTAGCTGCTCCGGATCGATGGGCACAACTCCGAGTTTTTCGCATACCAATCCACCTGCCAAATTTGAAAGTTGTGCAATAAACGGAATGGGCAATCCAGCAGCCAAACAGAGGCATGCGGTAGCAATTACTGTGTCGCCAGCGCCTGAAACATCTGCAATATCACGTACTTGAGCCGGGTAATAATTTTGCTTCACTCCATTGGTCAGAAATACTCCCAATTCTGATAAAGTGATAAAAAGCAATCCAATTTGATGCTCCTTCTTGAACTTTTCAGAAACCCTTTTCAATTCTTCCATGTCGGTTTTTTCACCCAAGAGTTTAAGCCCTTCCTTAAATTCCTTAAAATTGGGCTTAAATAAATCGACCTGTTGATAAAGATTAAAATTTCTGATTTTAGGGTCAGCTGCTATTAATATATTTTTTGATTTCGCCAGTTCAATTACGTTTTTGATCAACCAGGGAGTAATAAGCCCTTTATCGTAATCAACAAATATAACAATATTGATTTGTTCACTTTTGATAATTGAATCAATTCTCTCAAAAATCTGCATTTCAAAAGAGTGATCAATCAATGTTGAAATTTCCTGATCAACTCTTGAAATCTGTTGGCCTCCGCTAATAATGCGGGTTTTAACTGTTGTAATGCGGGTAGGATCAATGAAGATTCCCTGTGTGGGAAGCTTTTTATCCTCCATCAATTTTTCGAAAATGTGGCCTTTTTCATCGTTGCCGATAATAGAAACCATAATGGGTGTTGCACCCAAAGCCTGTATATTCATCGAAACGTTTCCAGCGCCCCCCAATCTGTTCTCTTGCTTTGTAACGGTTACAATCGGAATCGGAGCCTCTGGTGATATACGGTCTACTTTACCCCACAAATAGTTATCGATCATCGCATCGCCGATAACCAATACTTTCAATTCCGAAAATTTACTGAAAACCTGATCTATATTGTCTTTTTTCACTTCTTAGTTTTTTTCGATTTACAAAAGTAGTAAAATTAAGTGCGGAAAAAGTGATATACATGTTCAAATAGGGATTCAATCGCTTATAAAACAACAATAGGAACAATCCTAAACGGATAGTTCCTATTTACTTTTAGTCAACCCGAAGGTTTTCCTCAATCTCAGGCTACGGTTATTTAAACTGGCCAGTCCATCCGTTTTCTTCAACCATTTTTCTCATCCTTAAGCTTGACTGTGTAGCTTTTAAAGCTTACATTCAAGCTGTTCCTTCAACATTTCTGAAGAAATTGCCTTTCACGACAAAGTTCCATTAAAGCCATCTTTTTTTATCTGTTTTGCAAATTTCTAAAGGCGAAAAACTATTTCAATCTGCAGTCATTTCGTTTTCAGTTTGACTTGAAATAAACAGAAATTTCTTTTTGTCTGATACTTCTTTGAATCAAAATTTTAATGAACGTGTTAACGTTTCTTTGATTTGTTGATGAACCTTACAATTGAACGCTGAGGTTCGAACTTCATCTTTTCCTGAATGTGAATCCTGAGATCAGGATAATCAGGTTTAAAGTTCAATTAAGTACCTTCTTCTTTTCTTATTCACTCACGTTACGCAAGGGGCAAATAGACAATTCTGTGAATTGCACCGGCTTGCTCGGGGGCCTTTTGTCCTCTTTCGCTATTTACTTTTTGGAGGCCTAATAAGTATTGAAATGCCTTTGAGCACTCTGGGCCTATTTGTTAATTTGCCCCTTGCGCACGGTGAGCTACTAATAAAGAAAACAGCTAAGCACTTTTATTTTTAATCCAATTCACTATCAATTCATAAGTCAGTCATTGTCATTAATACAGCTTCTGTAAGTCTTTTGTAATATAACTGTAAGTATTCTATAATACCTTATACAGATATCTTACAGTTATATTACAAAAGGCTTACAGAAGCTAAATTAATGACAATGGCTGCCTGATGAATTGATAGTGAATTGGATATTGGTGAAAGATTTCCAGCTATTTACTCACATTAATTATGAACACTAAGAAAAAGGAACACTGATTAAAACGATTATACAGATCTATCCTGGTCTTTAAAAATCGGATTATTCGGATTCTACAGCAAGGATAAATGATCAGTGAAATCTGCCCCGAGAACTCGGTACCAGTGTCCTTTTTTTTCTTTTTTATTATATCCGTGTTCTTGCGTAAGGTAAGTTATTCATTCAAAGCAGTTTTTTTATCGCTTATCTAATGATTAAATTTAATACATATTTAGTAACTATTTAGGTACTTTAATATATTGACATACAATTATATAGCACATAATTGAACTGTACCGGGTACAAAGTTTTTATTGTTTAATATTTTAATATTAAATACTTTGTAAAATAGAGTATAATTGCATTGTAAAACTTGTACTTTTATAATCACTAAATAATAAATAAGTTATGGTACTTAAATAGTTACCATATTTGATATAAATTCATGCTTTTGATTGATTTTAATTGAACAATGTGTCAATAGCAGTTATTAACAATTGTTAATAGCTTATACAGCCATATTAAGTTATTTATTTACAGTTTCTTAAATTATAACTTTGACTGGTGAAATGATACTTACTAACAATTTAGGAGCATTCAATATGGAAGTAATTATAAAAATTTTATCTCCAAAAAATAGATTATACTAACCTGTTTTCCAAATTCGGCTGGTCGTTTTTTAATACAATCCTCAATCCTTCCTCCAACCTGAATTCCGCTGTTGCAATTCCAACTCCTTTCAGTGCAGCCATGAAACCTTCATTCATCATACGTCCTGCCCGTAATGGAAATTCGATTAATGCAGGGTAATTAAGTTTATTTTCAGGATGCCTGTAAAATTCAAGGCAGGTTCCAAGATTGGTGGAAAGATAAATTCTACAAGCCATCGGCCGTGCGCCATAAATTGAACAAGCTCCATTTTCGAGCAATGGACAGGGTGATTTATAGCTCGAAACTTGTTCCTCATTCATTTTAGAGGTTACCGCAAACTTAACTTCTGAAGCTTCTATATACTTTACAATCTTTTCCGAAGAAAACCGTAATTTTATTTTTTCGGAAAGAAAATGCAGCTCATACGAATTGGCATACACGGCCTGATGGCAGCACCAATGGCAACCTTTTTGACATGCAACGCCCTTATTTTGCCGTTCGGCCAAAGCCACTATTGAATCATTCAGCCCATCAATGGCAGCGTACAACGATTCAATGGCCGAAAATAAACTGAGATTGGAAAGGTTTTTTTTAACAGCTGATTGTGCAAGTTTGTATCCATCGGAGTAAAAGATACGGTCGGTTTTTGTGAAATATTTATTTTCGTTTTTCATCATTTCTTATTATTTTCGTACAAAAATAATTTAGTTTTTAGGAAAGGCTTTATTTTTGACCTTCATATTTACTTTATGAAAAAAGAAATCCTCATTGTTAAAAACATCACAGAAGAGGGCCCGGGCCTTTTGGAAGAACTATTGAATGAACATGGCATTGCTTATTATGTTGCTAACTTTCAACAGGGGCAATATTTCTCTTCGTTTGAAAACTATGGGGCCATTGTGGTGCTTGGTGGCCCGGATAGCGCCAATGATGAGAATGTGAAAATGAAAAATGAGCTGGCTCGTGTTCGTGAAGCCATCGCAAGAAATATTCCATACCTGGGCATTTGTCTGGGCCTTCAAATCCTTGTTAAGGCTGCTGGTGGGCAGGTGGTAAAAAGCCCAACGAAAGAGGTTGGCTTCATTGGCCCCGATGGCAATCGTTTTACTATTGAATTAACCGAAGAAGGTAAAATTGATCCGCTTTTTAAAGGCCTTGATCACTCATTCAATGTTTTTCACCTTCATAGTGAAACCATAGAACTAAATGATAACCTGACGCTATTAGCAATTGGAAAACATTGCCGTAACCAAATCATAAGGGTCGGTTCCAATGCCTATGGTATTCAATGTCATTTTGAACTTACTGCTGAAATGTTTGAGAGTTGGATCAATGAAGACCCTGATCTTCTTAATCTTGACAAAAATAAATTACGTTCTGACTTCGAAACTATTCAATCAAAATATACACAGGTGGGGCGGCAATTATTTCAAAACTTTCTTGAAATTGCCGGTTACTGAACCTATTGTAATGTTAGCCTAATGTCGTGTCAACATTTAAATGTCGCATCTTACTTATGCAACTCATGATCGGAGCCATTAGGTTTCTCAAATCGTCAAACCTACACTTTTTCAGTAATACCCTTTGGTCAAGGGATTTAAAAAAACAGGTAATCATGAGTTGTGGGCGATGCAAATCCGGGTAGTTGCTTAACTGGTAGGCGCTGCATAATGGTTTAGCCTATTTGCATTTAATATGCAACCTCTCCTGCTTTGATAGTAACATTTTTATCATACCTGTCATATATTTCTGTCAGTATGTTTTAGTTTTAAATTGAGAGGATTGTCTTACCCAATGTTAGAAGGTTATTAACCTGAGTTCGATCTAAGAAAAGGGGAAACAATTTGAGATAGTTTGTCCCTATTTTTACTTTTAAATTAAATAAAAGAATAATTATTTATGATATATCATGTTGGATATATACAACTATACTAAAAACGGGATAAATTTGTACACTTCCCAGGAATAAGGAGTAAATCTGAAGGTTCCGACAACTCCGACAAGTGTACTTTTTCAACAAATGCTGGCCAAGGCTGGTTTTTACCATTCATTTGATTGATTAAGTTGAACTTATGGATATTTAACTGACCAAATGCCGAGTTCTGGAAAACACCATTCACTTACAAAAGTGAGCATAAAAAAGGAGCTCTTATCCAGGGGGATGGGGTACAACCTATTAAAAGACAGCGCATTTAATTCAATCTATCCCCTTTGACGGATTGAACTAGCAATTGTCGGAGTTGTCGCTTTAGCCGGCAATAGATTATTCTGTTGCCATGGCTTCTGATTATAATCCTGGTTCATCTCCCTCTGGAAATATGAATTTTATTCAGTCGATGGGTTGTCTGAAATATGGCATGACTCCCGAAGAAATTATTAACGCTACCACAGTCCATTCGGCTTATGCTATGGGAATTAGTAAAAGTTACGGTAATATTGCCAGTGGAAAGGTGGCTAACCTTTTAATCACTAAAAGATTTCAAACTATGTCATTATTTCATATTATTTTGGGTATAACCTGATTAAAACTGTAATTTTGAACGGATATATACTTTGAGCCTGGTATCAGCTTCGATCTGCATAGCCACCATCTCAATGTAAAAAATATATATTGTGTCTAAAGTATAATATCTATTATCTAAAGTCTATTATCTGATATCACGTATAATGAAACAACTAATTGAATGTGTTCCGAATTTCTCGGAAGGAAGGGATGAAAAAATAATCTGTCAAATAACCAATGCTATTCAATCGGTTGATGGAGTAAAGTTGTTAAATGTTGATCCGGGAAAGGCTACTAACCGCACTGTGGTAACTTTTGTTGGCGAACCCGCTCAGGTGATTGAAGCTGCGTTTAGGAGTGCCAAAATCGCTACACAACTCATCGACATGAGCAAACATAAAGGAGAGCATCCACGTTTCGGAGCGATTGACGTTTGTCCGTTAGTGCCCATTGCCAATATTTCGATGAATGAAACTGTGGTTTATGCGCGCAGATTAGCACAACGAATGGGAGAGGAGCTTGGAATTTCTGTTTATTGTTACGAGTATGCAGCTTTCTGTGACAATCGGCAAAGCCTGGCATATTGCAGGGCTGGTGAATACGAAGGACTAAATATAAAACTTCTGAAGCAGGAATGGAAACCAGATTTTGGCCCAACGCAATTGAATGAACGATCAGGAGCTTCGGCTGTCGGAGCTCGCAATTTTTTAATTGCTTACAATATCAATCTTAATACCACTTCAGTTCATTGTGCCAATTCCATCGCTTTTGATGTGCGTGAGGCTGGGCGTATATTGCGCGAAGGCGATCCTGTGACGGGCACAATTGTGAATGATGCCAATGGCCAGCCCATAAGGATTCCAGGATCTCTTCGTAAAGTGCGGGCCATGGGCTGGTTTATTAAAGAGTACGGCATTGCGCAAATCTCAATGAATCTGACTGATATTACTGTAACATCTCTGCATCAGGCTTTTGTCGAAGTTAAAGAGCGTGCCCGCGAACGTGGAATTCGGGTGACGGGTTCTGAATTAATTGGTATTATTCCATTGCAGGCCATACTTGATGCGGGAAAATATTTTCTCCGTAAACAGCAGCGTTCAACTGGAATCCCAAACGAAGACATCATTAAAATAGCCATTAAATCACTGGGTTTAGATGAATTGACTCCTTTTGATCCGAAGAAACGAATTATTGAATACTTGATTGATAAGTAGCAAAGTCAACTTGCTGATCTTTTTTTATCCGGATTTGCGAACAAAACTTTGTCTGAGTCTCCCGCACCCGGAGGAGGTTCTGTTGCTACATAAATTGGAGCGCTCGGCAGTGCATTGGGTTCGATGGTTGCCAACCTTTCTTCTATTAAGCGAGGTTGCAATGAACGATGGGAAGAATTTTCTGATTGGGTAGAAATAAATGCAAGTAACAAATTAACACGGTATCAAAGTTCCTAAGCATTTTACCCCATTATAGAGATAATATCATTCATAATATTACATAGGAATAGCTAAGTTAAGCTTGTTTTTGCTTTGATACTTTATCACTTTGGTACTTTTTACACTCATTTGATTAGGTCGAACACACTTTAATACATGTAATCATGTAATATTTTGGTGAAGATATGTAACAAACTTCCATTTCAGTGTAATAAATTTGTTTATAAATGAGAACCAGTAATTATCAATTTAAATCCTATTAGAATGAATAAAAATTTAACCAATTCCAATGGCGAAGAAACCCAAAGGGATAAGATACAAAACCCGGGAAATAGAAAAAAAGCAATACATCCTGTGGAACCATCTATTAGGAAGAATGTGATTAAGAAAACTGTAATTCCTCTCGTGGAATTATCTGCAAAGAAAAATCTGAAAAGGGAAAAAGAAATGGATCAAATGGAATCCTGGACACCAAAAGAAACGGTCACATTTGATAGTTTGAGCAAGCCCACACGCCAAACCTTTCCAATGAACAACTATAACGAGGCTTCCAAAACTTCCAATTTCTATCCAAACACTCATAATCAAAGTAATGATATTGAAATAAATAAAGTTAAAAATCTGTCTAATACGGGTTCTGCTTTGTATATAATCGCAGCATTACTTATCATTGCCTGGGCAATAGGTTTCTTCTTTTATAATGTTGGTCCCACCATACATATATTGTTAGTAATGGCACTTTTATCAATTCTGGTCAAAATTGCACAAATAAGAAGTTATTGACTTAAATATAGTGATTTTGTATTGTTCAATATAAAATCAGGTTATATCCATTGCCAAATTTTCTATTTCATAATTCATATAATCCATATTTGAGTCCACTCCGAAAGGTCTATTTTACTTTAAACTCTTACATAAAATTAGACTTTTCGGAATAGGCTCATATTTACCTACTTAATTTGTGGCAAAGATTTAGCATACTGTTTTATACATAAGTCCCAGGAATTTCTTCTTCTTCTTTATGAGGGCTGATATACTTGTCAACTAGGTTGGAGAAAAAAATACGAACATCTTCTGAGTTTTTCGCAACAAGGTTAGTGACACCAAATTGCATTAACATACCCACAGTTTTTATAAATACATTGCTCTTTGAAGTGACAATGAATTTTTGAGTTAGATAACCTGAAACAATTGAAATAAGGGTTTCGAAAATGCTGCTTTTTATTTCGACTGAACTGACCAGATCTTTCATTGAATTCTTAATCAAATTGACAGGCTTTAAGCTTTCATAGGTAATTTTAAATTGCTCTTTCAGTATTTTTCCTTCTTCAATCTGCCTGATTTTTACCAAACAGATAGATTCTTTGAGCGAATTGATCGCATTTTGCTTTACCATGATTATTATTGAAGTACTTGTGTGATAATAGAATTATTGACAGGGCTTTTAATAAATTGTTCCCGAAAAACACCAAAAATAAGAGCCAGAAATGCGTAAAATCCAGCAATAGCAAAAAATCCGTAATAAGATTTACCCAGTAATTCACCTATCCACAAGGCTAATCCGATGTTTAGGATCAGAAAGAACAATACGGATAAAACAATCACAATTGCCCACGATATCAAAGTTGAAACCACATCGGCTGATTTGTCGAGTGTCTTTAGTTTAAGCAGTTCAATGGTTGTTTTACCGTATTGTTCGCCCTTTTCAATGAGGGATTCAATTAAACTTTCCTGATCTTCCATGTTTAAATTTTCTTGTAAAAATAAGTCAACTTAGTTAGATGAAGATTTCATCTCTTCAACATTCGATTGGGCATCATCAGCTATTTTGTCGACTTTGGCATGCATGCAATCCATTTTCTTACTTAAATCATCCATTAGGCCATTGAATTTTTCTTTAAGCCCTTCAGCATATTCCTCACCCTTCTGTGTAATCATTTTACGCGTTTCTGTTCCTTTTTCAGGGGCATACAGAATCCCAATGATTGCGCCGGCTGCAGCGCCTGCCAATACTCCCAATAATACTTTTCCTGAACTCATAATGTTAATTTTTAAATTGTTTATAACTATTGTTGAAATGAAACGTTTAATTTTCGTGTGTTCGTATAAGCCATACAATATAATAAAAACCCGTCACACAACCAAAGAAATAATTCATTGATTTGCATTTAAACGGACAGGCTCTTAATATTTACTCTTTAAGTTACTTTAGTTTAATTATTTGGGCAGTTAATTTGACAACCAATTCAGTTCTAATTATTATATTTGTTCACCAATTCCCTTATCTGTCAAGAGATACTCATCACTTACCATTTATTTTTTCCGTATCCATATCCGCTTCGCCAATTTATGATGAATAAGCTCTTCCTCCCTGTAATTAATTTCTTCTCCAAGCAAATAGCCATAAGGTTTCATCGAATCAATATTGTCACACACAACCTTTGCCATACCTGTCAATGGCATACAAAGTATCATTCCTGGAATTCCCCAGATAAGGGCACTTGCAACCAATACAATTGTTGCTGTCAACGGATTAATGCTGACACTACTTCCCACTACATAAGGAGTGATGAAATTGTTGTCAAGGAACTGAACAAAGAGACAAATGCCCGCAACGCCCAAAGCAAAACTCATTGAATCTTTGGTAAGAAAAGCCATCATAATGGGTAATATACTGCCAATCAATATTCCGATGTAAGGAATGATATTGAGTATGGAGGCAAGTACGCCGAACAATATGGCATGTTGTAGTCCCAGAATTAAAAATCCGGTAGAGTTCAATACTGATAGAATGACGACATCAAGGAAAATTCCAACCAGATATTTTTGTGAAACCTTGGAAACCTGTTTTACCATTTCTAATACTTGGTTGTGTTTATCATCTTCGGCAACCAAACGGATGAACTCTTTGATTTTATACTTATAAAAACTAAGAAAGAAAATATAAATCGGAATAAGTGCGAAACTGGCCAGAAAAGAAGTGGTAGCCGAGAAAAATCCCAGAACAAGTACACCGCCAGTACCGGCGCTTTCCTGAATTTTACTTTTTAACCAAACCTGTTGTTCGTGACTGCTTACATTAAAAGTTTCACTAATAAAGTGCTGAAAACTTTCCCACTTTGCATTCAAGGTTTTTTGAAGCACTGGCCAGTCATTTGCAAAACTAAGGATCTGGGAATAGAAAAAGTAAAGCAACGATATGAAAATGGTCATCGCTATTAAAATGCTAATCAAGATAGCCAAAACTTTGGGAAACCGCCACTGTTGTAATCTATTGGAAATGGGCAATAATAAAAAGGTAAAGACAATGGCTATGGTCAAAGGAATAAGGATGTTTTGGGCCAAAATTAGAAAAGCAATAATCAAGCCAACCAGCAAAAGATGTATAGTTGCACGGACATAAAATGGTTGTTCAGAAACGTTCATCGGCAAAGATTTTTAGTTTGAATATTTAATATCTAAAATTACAGTTTTTTTTTGACTATCAAAGTAATTGATCCTAAATAAAAATATTTGAACAATCATTGGTTATTGCCGAGATATGTTGCATAATATAGTAAATCAATTTTTACTAATTTTGACCCGAAATATAGGAGTGAGTGTTTGGATGGACGTAATTGAATTGAGAAGTTAAAATGCTTAGCAAAGACCATTTCATGATAATGTTTTGATATGTTAATAAACATAAACAATGAAACAAAGGTAGATAATTGAGAAAAGACCTGCCACTTCTTCATTCCAATGGGTGTATTGATTTTCTTGCTTCGGCTTTAAATGCCCAAGTTTTTAAAATAGTTTTGTTAACTATTCATTATTTTCAAAATAATGGTACTTAATATTATATTTGCAAAACCTTACCTTTCATTCTTTGGATGATTGAACCTCTTAATATGTGAATTAAAATAACCATGATGGAAGAAATCAAAAACCTGAAAATACTACTGGCTGAAGACAACTGGATTAATCAACGCATTGCAGTACTTACCTTTCGTCAGATGGGCATTTCAATTGATATTGCATCCAATGGTCAGGAAACATTGAATATGTACCGTCAAAACAAGTATGATTTAATTATGATGGACTTGCAGATGCCAGTCATGGATGGATTAGAAGCCACCCGGCATATCCGCACTTTTGAGAAAGAAACTGAGAGCCCTCACCACGTTTACATCGTTGCTTTAACCGCCAATGCAATTTCTGAAATGAAAAAAGATTGTACAATGGCAGGCATGGACGATTTCATGGAAAAACCATTTCAGGAAAGTGATCTGCGTATCTTGTTATCAAAGAAAATCAACTAATTGAATCACCCTAAAGATAGACAACTGATGAAAATAGGGGTAAATATTGTTTACACAGTGCTCTTCAAATCCAGGTAAGGGTTGAAAACAAACCGGTGCAAATTGTGATTTTAATTAAATTTTCAATAATTTCATTAAAAGTTTTTACTGTCGCCTTTTCTGAGAAACCCACCGGGCAAGGTTGATTCAATTTTCTGTGGCCGTCAAATGAACTGTCTTGCTTTTGTCCATGGACCATTTCCTTGAAAGTACTTGTCCATTTCCCCGATACACAAAATTTCTCCTTTCTTTTCTCCCCCTAAAATGACTTTTACTTTTCTCCCCTATACTGGAATACCTATGATCTTATACTTTGAACTATGTTGGAGGGTTGGGTAATAAGAAAAAAGGAAAGTGGAAGCATTTGTCCGATGGATTGTCATATAAGTAGGAATTAAACAGCCCTGATAAGTTTCTTGCTATTCTTTAACTTTTGTGATTATACTTTCTACTTTTGCCGTGTCAAAAATAATACCTGTCGATTTATATAATTAATCATAGTAATATTTTGAAATATGAACAATGCTCTGTTGGCATGTAGTATGCTTTTAAAGTGTTGTAATACAGTATGATGGTTTGATTTATTTCTATTCCTGTTTGTTAATGAATCTTATTATTTAGAACCTTATTAAATTCAGTATTCCGTTGGAATACTGATTGATCCTTAATACATTTACAAAAAATAATTAAAACTTAACCAATGAAAGCATTTTCATTAATTTTCATTCTTTTTGTTTGCCTGTCGGTTGTTGCAAATGCCCAGGAAGCTACCAAATGGCGTGGTAATAATTCGTCAGGAGTTTATACCGTTGATAAGCTTTTAGCAAAATGGCCTGCCGAAGGTCCACAAATCCTATGGTCAGCTAAGGGGTTAGGTCAAGGGTTCTCTTCTCCGGCATTTGCAAACAATAAAATTTATCTCAACGGAATGGTTGATGGGCAAGCTGTATTGTTTGTTCTTGATCAAAGTGGAAAAGAAATTCAGCAATTTAAATACGGAAAAGAGTTTGATGCCAGTTATCCTGGAACACGCTCAACGCCAACGATTGTGGGCGATATTGCTTATGTGTTGACTGGAAATGGCAAATTAACTTGCCTTAACCTTAAAACTGGCAAGCCTGCATGGGAGAAAGATTTTGTGACTCAAATGGATGGAATGAATATTACTTGGGGCTACACTGAATCATTGCTGATTGAAGGCGATAAATTATTTTGTACTCCGGGTGGGAAAACAAATAACGTGATGGCTCTCAATCGTATGACAGGCGAAACCATATGGAATTGCAGTGGAATGGGTGAATTATCTGCTTACTGTTCACCTCTGCTCATCAAATTGCCTGCCCGTCAGTTATTGGTAACGCATACTGCCAACCATGTGTTGGGAATTGATGCCACCACTGGAAAACTTCTTTGGAATTCTGAACACCCCAATCAATATGCAGTTCATCCAAATACTCCGATATATTCAGATGGCGGATTGTTCGTTTTCAGTGGATACGGACAAGGAGGCGAAAAACTTAAACTGAGTGCCGATGGAAGTTCTGTCACCAAAGAATGGGAAATCAAAAGCTTCGATAGCCGCATGGGCGCTGCCGTTCTCATTGATGGATTCATTTATGGATCGGGCGATAATGGACGCAGCTGGCAGTGTATCGATTGGAAAACTGGAGCACAAAAGTATTCTTCCACCGAAGTTGGGAAAGGGGTTACCATTGCTGCCAACAAAAAGCTGATCGGCTATTCTGAGAAGGGTGAATTATTTATGGCAGATGCCGATCCATCCGGATTAAAGGTGATCAGTAAAACAAAAGTTACTTTAGGGTCTGATCAACAATGGGCTCATCCTGTTGTGGATAAAGGCATTTTATATGTACGTCATGGCAATGTACTGATTGCATATAAAATTTCGGAATAATCAGGGAGACGTTTTATTGTCATAATCAAAAAAAAATTAAAATTTGCCTTCAATATATAAAAAACTCAATAAATAAAATATCAAATATGAAACGAATAAGCCTTACGATTTCCTTTTTTCTACTTGTTGTTATGGTTTTTGCTCAGCCCATCCAGTGGCGTGGACAGCAACGTGACGGTAAATTTACGGATACAGGACTTTTGAAGAAATGGCCGGTTGCCGGTCCTGAATTGCTGTTGAAAGTAGAAGGCATTGGCAAAGGATATTCCTCGGTCGTTGCTACCGATAAATTTATATTTGTTACAGGAATGATTGACACGCTTGATTATCTTTCGTGTATTACGCCTGATGGAAAAATGAAATGGAAAGTAGCTTATGGCCGTTCATGGACCAAATCATTTCCTGAAACCCGCAGCACTCCAACCATTGAGAATGATCGTGCTTATATTATCAGCGGAACAGGCGAATTGGTTTGCCTGAATGTATCTGACGGTGCCATTCGCTGGAAAGTTAATGTTGACAAAGATTATAGTGCTGATTGGCATATTTGGGGAGTTTCAGAATCACCGCTCATTATTGATGATAAAGTGATTTGTACTCCCGGCGGTACCAAAACATCAGTGGTAGCTTTCGATAAAATGACTGGTAAGCTCGCATGGCAAAGTGAAAGTGTGGGTGGCCAGCGTTCTTATGCCTCGCCAACGATTTATGAATACGGAAAATTTAGATTTATTCTGGCTGTTACAGCTACTAATTTAATTGCTCTTGAACCTGCAACCGGTAAGGTAGCCTGGACTTACAAATATTACGATAAAGCTAAATTCGATGGAACTGGCTTGATCTGGACAAATTCACCAACCTTTAAAGGACGCGATATTTTCCTTTCGATGGGCTACGATTACCACAATGTAATGATCGAAATGAATGAAGAGGGGACGGCGGCAACTGAAAAATGGAGTAACATGACACTCGATAATCATCACCATGGGCTCATTGAATTGGATGGTTTTATTTACGGATCAAACTGGGAAAGCAACAGCAAAGGCAAGTGGGTGTGCATGAACTGGGAAACAGGCGAAGTGAAATACGAAACCAACTGGATCAATAAAGGTGCATTGATATATGCCGACGGATTGTTTTATATTATGGAAGAAAAAACCGGTACCGTTGGTTTGGTGAAACCTAATTCAAAAGATTTTGAAGTAGTGAGTTCATTTAAATTAAATGGTGGTAGCGGACCTTTCTGGTCTCATCCGTTTATTGCAAATGGTAAATTATACTTACGGCATGGTGAGGTTTTGTTTGTTTACAACATAAAAGCATAATTATAAGCAGAGGAATAATGATGAGGATATTGATTATTTTATTGCTGACTTTTCTAATTTCAGGGAACGTGTTCACACAAGATTTGGTGGAATGGAGAGGCTTTAACCGTACTGGTAGTTATCCTGATCAGAATCTACTGAAAACATGGCCTGAAAAGGGTCCACAACTACTTCTTGAACTTACAGCTGTAGGCAATGGATACTCCTCACCCATAGTTTATAAAAACACCCTGTATGTTACGGGAAGGAAAGATACCCTCGATGTTGTTTCTGCTTACGAAATGAACGGAAATAAGAAATGGGAAACCTCTTATGGCCGCGCATGGGCGCGCACGTATCCTGAAACCCGCTGTACGCCGACCATAGAAAACAATCGTATTTATTTGGTAAGTGGCATGGGTCAGGTAGGTTGTGTTGATGCTGTATCCGGAAAATTGATCTGGACGGTAGATGCAAATATCGATTACAAAGGTGAATCCCATAAATGGGGTATTGCTGAATCTGTTGCTATATCAGATAAAGCAGTTTTTTATGTGACTGGAGGCGAAGAAACTTCGGTGATTGCATTGGATAAAACCAATGGCAAACTGATATGGAAAACAAAGAGTTTGGGCGGAACACGTGCTTATGCTTCTTCGGTCATCATAGAAAAAGCCGGATTACGTTTGTTGCTGGCTCAAACAGCCAAGGATTTAATTGCTGTTAACATCGAAAATGGTAAAGTTATCTGGACATTTAACCTCATCCAATATCATATCGGAAAATCAGGCACAGGTGCCAATACCAATACTCCTCTCTATTATAACAACGAAATTTTCATCACCAGCGGCTACGATCATCCTTCAATCATGTTAAGTCTGGCAACGGATGGACGATCTGTTTCGCTCAAATGGACCAATGAAGATTTTGATAATCATATTGGAGGAGTAGTACAAGTTGGTGACTGTATATTTGGATCGAACTGGGTTGGCAACAGTGGCGGAAATTGGATGTGTGTTGACTGGAACTCTGGGAAAACCATGTATGAAACAAAATGGTTCAACAAAGGATCCATTATTTCGGCAGATGGTCTCCTGTATTGTTACGAAGAAAAAACAGGCAATCTGGCAATGGTAAAACCAAATCCGGAGAAGTTTGAAGTGATTAATTCGTTTAAAATTGATAAAGGAGAAGGACCGCATTGGTCTCATCCTACTATCTATGACGGTAAACTGTTGGTTCGGCATGGTGAAAGTTTAATGGTTTATAACCTGAAAAATTAGTGTCTAAAGTGAACTAAAGTTCCTGTGGTAATGACATGGAATTTGCCTTAAGAATAAAGTGTTAAAAGGAAAATAAAAAATATTGGAAAAGTATATTAAATATATAGTATGGACGACTGTAGCAATTGTGCTGGTCCTATTTTTATGGTGGCTGCTAAAAGATCCGACCAGTCAATTTGCTGAAAGCTTGCCCGGTGAAGATAACCCTGGGGCTGACTCAGCGAAGGTTAGTCAAGACGTAAACATTGGTGAAAACTTTCAACTTTTTGGCACTTCAACCTCCACTTATAAGGCTACCTGGACCAATTTCAGAGGAGCAGATTACGATAATATCGTTAAAAACTCACAACCCCTAAAAAACAGTTGGTCGGGCAATCAGCCCGAGATTCTTTGGTCGGTTGGCTTGGGTGAAGGTCATGCTGGACCAGCTGTTTACGAAGGGAAAGTTTACCTGATGGATTATGATGAAGCCAAACGCGAAGATGCTTTGCGTTGTTTTTCCCTCGAAGATGGCAAGGAACTCTGGCGTCGTTCTTATCAGGTAAGTCTGAAAAGAAATCATGGAATGTCGCGTACTGTTCCATCTGTTACACCCGATTTTATACTTACCATTGGTCCCAATTGCCATGTAATGGCTGTCAAACGCGAATCGGGCGATTTACTATGGGGGCTCGATATGGTGAAACAATACCAGACAGAGGTGCCGCTGTGGTTTACAGGTCAGTGCCCGATGATTGATAACAACAAAGCCATTTTAGCTCCCGGTGGAAGTGCCCTGATGATTGCAGTCGATATGGCCACCGGCAAAGTATTATGGGAAACGCCTAATCCATCTAAACTGAAAATGTCGCATTCTTCCATTCTTCCATGGACGCTGAATGGCAAAAAAATGTATGTTTACAGTGCCGTAGGTGGCATCGTTGGCGTTTCGGCTGAAGGTGCTGATGAAGGTAAAATACTGTGGCAATCAACTTCATGGAATCATGCGGTAGTAGCTCCGGCTCCGGTTTGTTTTCCTGATGGCAAAGTGCTGTTAACAGCTGGATATGGTGCCGGAAGCATGATGATTAAAGTAACCCCATCAGGAGCAGAATGTAAAGTAGATGTTTTAAAAGAATACACCCCAAAGGATGGAATGGCCTGCGAGCAGCAGACACCTGTGATTTGGGAAGGAATGATGTACGGAATTCAACCTAAAGATGCCGGACCGTTGCGCAATCAATTGGTTTGTGTGAGCCCCGATGATGTAACTAAAATTGTCTGGACTTCAGGAAAGGAAGGACGTTTTGGTCTTGGTCCATACCTTATTGCTGATAACAAAATGTTTGTGTTAAGCGACGATGGTACGCTGACTATGATTAAACCCGACAGTAAAAAATACGTGCAAATAGCTCAGAAAAAGCTGTTTGACGGTCACGATGCCTGGGCACCAATGGCTCTTGCAGATGGACGTTTGCTGTTGCGTGATGCGAATACAATGTATTGTGTAAATATTAGCCAATAAAACTATGAACCGAAAACTGGTAAATATTGTGTTGATTATTCTGGCTCTGGCCATTGTTGTTATTATTGGTAAAGATTTTATCGGTAAGAAAGCTGGAAAGAATATTACGAATCCATATAAATACGATGTGTCTGAATTCAGAAAAGTGGATTCAACTGCCATTTTATTTCGCGAAACATTTACTTTTCCTGTAAATGCCAACGAGCCAAAAGGAATTGCAGTTTCAGGAAAACAAATCATTGTGGTTGCTGAAAAACTGCTTCTGAAATATGATTCTGCAGGAAAAGAAATACTCAGAAAGGATCTTCCGGATACTGCCAATTGTGTTACTGTTGATGCAAATAATGAAATTTGGATCGGTATGCTTCATTCCGTGGCTTCATTTAATCAGGAAGGAACTTTGCTGAAACAATGGAATTCATTTGGCGATCGGTCTGTCATCACTTCTTTGGCAGTATCTGGCGAAACGGTTTATGTGGCTGATGCTGGTAACCGCATAGTCTATCAATGCAATAAAAATGGACAGATTCTCTCAAAAATAGGAGAGAAGGATGTACCAAAAGGAGTACCCGGATATGTAATTCCCAGTCCTTATTTTGACCTTACTATGGATGATAATAACTTTTTATGGGTGGTAAATCCAGGTCGGCACAGCTTAGAAAATTACAATCCTGATGGAACGATGCGAACCAGCTGGGGTGTAGCAAGTTTTAAGATTGACGGGTTTAGCGGATGCTGTAACCCTGCTCACATGGCCATCATGGCTGATAACTCATTCATAACCAGCGAAAAAGGAATGCCTCGTATTAAGATGTACGGCCAGCATGGTGAATTTTTGGGTGTGGTTGCTTCTCCTCAAATGTTTAATGATGACAGTTCCCTGGCTCCTGACATTGCAATTGATTCGGAACAAAGAGTTGTTGCCCTTGACTTTGAAAGGAAACAAGTACGTATTTTTGAAAGGAAAGAAGATGGAAACAAATAGAAGAGACTTTTTCAGAAAGGCGGGTCAACTCACTTTTCTTTCGGCCATGATAGGAGGTTCTGCTTATTTATTGGCTGAAAACAGGGTTCAACTCGAAGGTTGTGCAGATAATCAGTTTTGCAGAAAATGTCAGAAATTGACCACCTGTTCACTTGATCAGGCAAAAAAATATAAAGAAGATGAGCGGTAAGATTGAGCCAAAAAGCATAGAAAGACGTCGATTTATCCGCAGCGGAATGCAGATTGCCTTGGCCATTTCATTGGGCGGTGTGGGTGGTATTTCTTTTCTTAAATCGACTTCTAAGGATTTGGTATGGCAAATTGATCCGTTTAAATGTGTTCAGTGTGGACGATGTGCGGATGTATGTGTGATGACACCATCGGCTGTCAAATGTGTACATGCCTACGATTTATGTGGGTATTGCGATTTGTGCGGAGGATATCTGAAGCCCGATTCCAATGCAAGGAGCACGGCTGCCGAAAACCAACTATGTCCAACTGCAGCTATCAAACGAAAATACATTGAAGACCCCTATTTTGAATATGTGATCGAGGAAGATTTGTGCATCGGTTGTGCCAAATGTGTGGCTGGCTGTACCTCTTTCGGAAATGGATCTCTGCACTTACAAATTCGTCACGACAGATGCAAAAACTGCAACGATTGCGCCATTGCAAGGGTTTGCCCTGCGGATGCAATCCAACGCGTGCCTGCCAATACTCCTTATCTGATTAAAGGTGGTTTCACCAAAGATGGCGGAGGTAAAGGGATTGTCAAGAAAGGATAATTAGATATGCAGATAGAAAAAATTCAAACAAAGATCTACGAAATAAGAGGACAAAAGGTCATGCTAGATTTTGACCTTGCCGAATTGTATGAGGTTGAAACAAGGGCATTAAATCAGGCTGTAAAACGAAATATAGATATTTTTCCTAAGGATTTCATGTTTCAGCTCTCCCAAGCCGAATGGGAAAGTAACTCATCACAAACTGTGATGAGTTCAAGAAAACACAGGGGCACTATTTACCTACCCTTTGCATTTACCGAACATGGAGTTACTATGTTGGCCAATGTACTGAAAAGTAGAAAGGCTAGGCAAACAAGCATTGCCATTGTGCGGGCGTTTATCTCTCTCAAACAATTTGTTTTGAGTTACAAGGAATTTTCTGAAAAACTGCAGACGCTTGAAAGTAAATATGATACGCAGTTTAAAGATGTATATGAAGCTATAAACTTCCTACTGGAAAAAGATAACCAGGAGACAGAGCAAAAACAACGCAAAAGAATAGGTTTTAAAAATGATGATCCAAATTAAACGATATTTTTTACTGATTTCAATACTGATTTTTGGCGCATTCCAATCTTTCGCAGCCGATGCTAAGCAGCGGTTTCCGAAGCCAGAATTTGATACAGGATATACCCATCCACAAACTACTGCTCCTTCAGCACGCCTGATATTTTTGGAATATATGGATGTTTTGGTATTGCTGGTAGTGCTTTCTTTGGTGACATGGTTTGTCCTGAAAAAGCGTTCACGCAAGGGCGTTTTCTGGATTTCAGTTTTTTCATTACTCTATTTTGGTTTCTACCGCGAAGGGTGCATTTGCTCCATTGGCGCTATCCAAAATGTAATACTTGGAATCGTCGATCCAACCTATGCCATACCGCTCACAGCATTGCTGTTTTTTCTTCTACCCTTACTATTTGCCCTTTTCTTTGGGCGTGTCTTTTGCGGTGGAGCTTGTCCGTTGGGAGCTATCCAGGATATTGTGGCTATAAAGCCCATTGAATTGCCTAAATGGATTCAGAAAGTGCTTGGTTTAATTCCATACTTGTACCTCGGACTGGCCACTTTGTATGTGGCGACCAAATCAGAATTCATCATCTGCAGGTACGATCCCTTTGTAGGGTTTTTTAGATTGGATGCACCTTTCAATATGTTGATACTAGGAGGCTTATTCTTGGTAGTAGGTGTTTTTGTTGCCCGTCCGTATTGCCGGTTCTTTTGTCCCTATGGGGTATTGTTAGGTTGGATGTCGAAATTCTCATCCAAACACGTAACCATCACTCCTGCAGCGTGTATTCAATGTAAACTTTGTTCCAACTCCTGTCCCTTTGGCGCTATTGATGAACCGGTTGTTGAAACCGGTAAACGGCGTAGCAATGTGAATCGCCTGATGACTTATTTTGTAATTCTGCCTTTGTGGATTGGCATTGGCGGATTTGCAGGTTCCATGATGCATGTTCCACTCTCTCGCTTTAACCAATCGGTTTACATGGCAGAGCAAATTGTAGAATATCCTGAAGTAAAAAATGATCCCGATAATATTGATGTACGTACTTTTATGAGTTCCGGGGAATCCACCGAACAATTAGTGCTGGAAGCTGATGCCATTAGGAACAAATTTTATCTGGGAGGTTGGTTGCTGGGCGGTTTCATGGGGTTGGTAATTGGTACCAGCCTGATTGGTTTGTCTACCTTCAGGAAACGTGAAGATTGGGAACCCAATAAAACCAATTGTTTAAGCTGTGCAAGGTGTTTAGAATATTGTCCCGTGAAGGCAAACCTGGATAGTCGACACATTGATCTGAAATCTAAAATCGTTCATCATTAATCGTTCATCTTTTTATTTTTTAATCTGAATTCTGAAAAATAATGAATACTTCAACAAACGATAAAATTAAAGTAGCACGATGGATTGGCTGGATAGCAGCCGGATTTTCATTGATGGTGGCCGTTTTGCTAATTGCCAACTTTGTCCAGACCAATCTGAACGATCCGATCGACAATAAAACAATTCCGGCACTGGTAAAACGATTGAGTCAGGATGCTGGTGATGAGGCCTTGAAAGTCGAAATCCGTGCTTTCGACCTGATGGCCCGGAAGGCATATTTTACAAGCCAGTGGCAGCTAAGGACAGGCAGTTACCTTTTGATTTTAGGGGTAATTATAGTTATCCTATCCGTCCGCTTTATTTTGTCCGCGAAATCGAAATTGAACGATATTGACAGTGTTGAAAAGGTCAATGGACTTGATCATTTAGTAGCCCAGAAATGGGTTATTTATACTGGTTCTGGCTTGATATTGATTGCTCTAACCTCTGGATTTTTATCCTCCAATTCGCTGAAAGCATACATGGTCAATGAAAACCTGGTGGCTCATGAGGAAACTCCTGTTGAAGGGGCTGCTCAGGCTATTGAGGAACAGATAGCCTTACCAGCTGATTCAGCAACTTTAGCAAATAATGCAACTACTGCTGAGAATACTGTTGCAACGGAAATCCCGGCTACGAGTGCTGTTGATGTTCCGGCAGCTTCGACCCCAGTGGCTGCTGCACCTGTCGGTTTCCCTACCTCGGCTGAATTAAAATCGAACTATCCTTTCTTTCGCGGTGCTGAAGGTAGGGGTGTTACTACACAAAAAAATGCTCCAACCGATTGGAATGGTGCCGGTGGTAAAAACGTTGTCTGGAAAGTCAAAGTGCCAAAAGCAGGGTTCAGTTCTCCTATTATATGGGGTACTCAATTGTTTGTTACCGGTGCAGATGCTCAGGTACGAATGATATATTCCTATGATAAAAACTCTGGGAAATTACTCTGGGAAGCCAGTGCCGATAAAATCCAGAGTTCTCCTTCCAAGATGCCTAAGGTAACTGCAGATACCGGTTTGGCCGCTTCAACCATGGCCACCAATGGTAGGGCTGTATTTGCCATTTTCGCAACAGGTGACGTTATTGCACTCGATATGAGCGGTAAACGTTTATGGGCGCGCAATCTGGGCATTCCTGATAACCATTACGGACATTCTTCTTCACTAATCATCTATAAGGATAAATTGCTTATTCAATACGATACCAACAAGTCTGGAAAGTTGATAGCACTGAACACCACTTCAGGAGAACCCGCATGGGAAACTGCCCGCAGCACAAAAATATCATGGTCATCGCCAGTGCTGGTCAATACAGGAAGCCGCATGGAGTTGATACTGACCACCAATCCGAATGTGAATGCCTATAATCCTGAAACCGGAAAAGAACTTTGGTCAATAGCTTGCCTTTCAGGTGAAGTTGGCCCATCGGCCGGATATGATGACGGCATGGTGTTTGCAGCCAACGAATATGCTAAATTAGTTGGAATAAAAATAGGTGGTACACCTGAAATTGCCTGGGAATCAGATGAGTTTTTACCTGAAGTTTCTAGTCCGCTGGCTGTAAATGGGTTACTCTATATTGCAACAACATACGGTGTATTTGCCTGCTTCGATGCCAAAACCGGTACAAAGCACTGGAGTCAGGAATATGGTGATGCCTTTTATTCTTCACCTGTTTATGCTGATGGAAAGATATATATCACTGACATGTCGGGCAAAACACATATTGTAAAATCAACCAAAGAATATCAATTGATCGGTACAGCAGAGTTGGGCGAAAAAGCAGTTTGCTCGCCTGTATTTGCTGATGGCCGGGTATATTTGCGCGGTATGAATCAATTGTATTGTCTGGGAACGAAATAAATTGGAGATTACAAGGTGAACGAAAAAAATAATATACAACAGACTGTTGATCAGATCATCGAACAAAAGGGTAGAGAGGCTAAGTCGGTCATTCCGATTTTACAGTCGATACAAAATACATTCAATTATCTTCCGGAGGAAGCACTAAAATACGTTTGCACAAAAACGGATATTACTCCTGAACAGATTGTCGGGGTGGCTTCTTTTTATTCGCAATTCAGAATGCACCCCGTGGGCGAACACATCATCAAAGTGTGTGTTGGAACAGCTTGTCATGTGAAAGGTGCCGGTCAGGTTTACGATGCCTTGCGTCGTCATTTTAACCTGACAGGACAGGAAGAAACAGATGCTTCACGGAAATATACGATCGAAAAAGTATCTTGTCTTGGATGTTGTACACTTGCTCCGGTAGTTCAGATCGACGAAATTACTTATGGCCATGTTGCATCGGATATGGTTAAGAATGTGGTTGCTGATTTTGAAAGACAAGCTGGAATATCAGGAGCTAAAAAAGGACTGTTCCGCAATGTTGACGGATCCGAAATTCAGGGTGAAATACGTATTGGCCTTGGTTCGTGTTGTGTGGCTTCCGGAAGTGAGGAAGTTAAGAAAGCGGTGGAAGATACAATTGCTGATACAGGCATCCACATCAGCCTGAAAAATGTGGGTTGTGTAGGCATGTGCCATCAGGTTCCATTGGTGGAGGTGATCCCCTACAATGGGAAACCTACACTGTATGCAAAGGTGAAACCCGAAGAAATTCAAGGTATTATTGCCCATCATTTTAAACCTCAAAGTACTTTTGGAATGCTGAAAAGCAGCGTTTATAAGTTCTTTGAAGGTGTTCAGACTGATACTGTATGGGAGGGCGTAAAACAATATTCAATTGATGCCCGCGAGAAACAGGTATCTGATTTCCTGGATAAGCAAATCCCTATTGCAACCCAATACCGAGGTATTATTAATCCGCTCGACCTGGAAGAATACAAGGCTCATGAAGGTTTTACCGCCATGAAAAACGTTTTGTTCAACTTGTCTCCGGAAACTATTATTCAAACCATTAAGGACAGCGGTTTACGGGGTAGGGGTGGAGCCGGTTTTCCTACGGGTGTAAAATGGGGCATGGTAGCAGGCAACCAGTCGGATGTGAAATACCTAATTGTGAATGGCGATGAAGGCGATCCGGGTGCTTTTATGGACCGGATGTTGCTCGAATCTTATCCTTACAGGGTGATTGAAGGAATGGTGATCGGGGCCAAAGCTGTTGGTGCAACACACGGCTACTTTTACATCAGGGCTGAATATCCGCTGGCAGTGAGGCGTATTCGTCAGGCGCTCGTTTATTGTCGGGAACAGAACTTGATAGGGGATAATATAATGGGTTCAGGCTTTTCATTCGACGTTGATATTTATGAAGGTGCCGGAGCATTTGTATGTGGCGAAGAGTCTGCATTGATGGCTTCCATAGAAGGCGAACGTGGTTTTCCACGCATCCGTCCTCCTTTTCCTGCTACCAGTGGATTATGGAAAAAGCCTACTCTCATCAACAATACAGAAACATTTGCACAGGTTCCATACATCATTCGTGAAGGGGCTGCCAAATTTTCTTCAATAGGTAGCAATACCAGCAAAGGAACCAAGGTTTTTGCTTTGGCCGGTAAAATAAACCGTGGCGGACTGATTGAAGTGCCCATGGGAATTACTGTTCGTCAAATTATTGAAGAAATTGGAGGTGGAGTCCAGAATGGTAAAAAATTCAAGGCCGTTCAGATTGGCGGACCTTCCGGTGGTTGTGTTCCTGCTCAATTATATGATACGCCCATCGACTATGAATCTCTTCTGGGAGTAGGAGCCATGATGGGTTCAGGTGGCCTGGTTGTTTTGGATGAAGATGATTGCATGGTCGATATTGCACGCTATTTCTTGTCGTTTACACAGAATGAATCCTGCGGAAAATGTACCTTCTGCCGCATCGGAACCAAACGAATGCTCGACATATTGACGAAAATTACCACTGGCAAAGGTGCTTTGAAAGATTTAGACGAATTGGAATACCTTGCCAGCTGGACAAAAAAAGGAAGCTTGTGTGGATTGGGAAAATCGGCACCGAATCCTATTTTATCCACATTAAAATATTTCCGCGATGAATATATTGCTCACATCAACGGCAAATGTCCCTCAGGCAAATGTCAAAGTCTGATCAAATACCAGATCAACGATTTGTGCATCGGATGCACCAAATGTGCGCAGAAATGTCCGACCGATGCCATTTTATTCAAGCCACATGAAAAACATGAAGTTATCACTGATCTATGTATTAAATGCGATGCCTGCAGGCAGGTTTGCCCGGTCGAAGCGGTAGAAATTTTTTAATGGTAGTAGTTGTATAATTGAATTTCAGTTCAATGTAGAAAATCTGTAAGGATTATTCAATTTTAATTAATGAATGAATAGGATGAAATATTTATAGTACTTTCAGAAATTATGAATATCTTCATCACCTGATCTTTAGAATTTTTTTCTTCGAAAAGAAACTTCCTGACAGGATGGTTTATTTTGCTGATCCTGCCATTGATTAGCCTTTATCTTCACTTCGGATCAATCTTAGTGGCTATTGATCACGGGTATTTGTTTTATGATCCATCTTTCCAAACAGCCTTCCTTTTTACATTTCTGAAAGCATTAAGCTGAATACGGGTATTATCCGATTCTATTAAAAGCAATTACTAAAACTTAGTATAATAAGTAGATATTTAGTAATAAATAAGCAGCTTATAAGTTCAAATACTTACAATGTACTTATTAGCTTCTTATTATCTACTTATTATATACTTATTATCATAAGTTTCTATATAAGCTGAACATAGCTTTAGATAAGAGCCCTTTCAAGAGGTATAGTGGACGGCCTGGGAATAAAAATGATCTTAATTGTTTTGTTTAACCTTGGTCTGATCCAAAGAGTAAAATAGGGAAAGCAGCTATTTCAGTTTTGTATTCCCATAGAGAATGGGAAGTTCATATCTGTAATATTACAAATTTAATTCTGTAATATAAAAGAAATAGTACAATAATTTACATCAATGGAATTCAGGAAGTATGAAAAAACGGATTTATATTTTGATATACTGTGTAAGGATTTAACCAAAACAGGGAAGAGTAATTGTGGAATTGTTCTTGAAAAAGTAATTGATTATTGGTAGTTTAAGAAGTTAAATCTTTGGAAATCAAAATCAATATTTGGATATTACGCTAAAACAAAAGAGAATAACCCATTTGGATTATTCTCTTTTCAATATCAATGATTTGCTGCAAGTCAGCAATCTGGGATCTGTTATTTTCTATGTTTCAGGTTTGCCTGGGCAGCAGCAACGCGGGCAATTGGTACGCGGAAAGGTGAACAACTTACGTAGTTCAGGCCTAACTTATCGCAGAACTCAATAGAACTTGGTTCGCCACCATGTTCACCACAAATTCCTACTTTTAAAGTTGGTTTTACCGAACGTCCTTTTGTTACGCCCATTTCAATTAGCTGGCCTACGCCATTTTGGTCAATTACCTGGAATGGATCTTGTTTAAGGATGCCTTTTGATAAGTAATCGGGCAGGAATTTACCAGCATCATCGCGTGAGTAACCCAAAGTCATCTGGGTCAGGTCATTGGTTCCAAATGAAAAGAAATCAGCTTCCGCAGCAATGTGGTCAGCCGTTAAGGCAGCACGTGGAATTTCAATCATGGTTCCTACTAAATAGTCGATGCGGTCACCTTTTTCAGCAAAAACTGTTTCCGCTGTCTGATGAATAATTTTTGCCTGGTTTCTAAGTTCTGCAACAGTTCCAACCAGTGGAACCATGATCTCAGGACGGGCATCAATTCCTTTTGCTTTCAGGTTGAGGGCAGCTTCAAGAATTGCCCTGGCCTGCATGGCAGTAATCTCAGGATAAGTAATTCCTAAACGACAGCCACGGTGACCCAACATTGGGTTGAACTCTTCAAGGTCTGCAATTTTACTCTTAACCATATCAAGGGAAATACCCATTTCAAGGGCCAATTCTTTTTGAGTAGCCTGTTGATGAGGCACAAATTCATGCAATGGAGGATCGAGCAAACGAACTGTTACGCCGAAACCTTCCATTGCTTCAAAAATGCCTTCAAAATCAGAGCGTTGATAAGGTAATAATTTGGTCAGTGCTCTTTCACGGCCGATGGTATCTGACGATAGAATCATTTCACGCATGGCTTTGATTCTTTCACCTTCAAAGAACATGTGTTCTGTTCGGCATAGACCGATTCCCTGAGCTCCAAAGTCGCGTGCTACACGTGCATCATTGGGAGTATCTGCATTGGTCCGCACATTCATGCGGGAAAAATGATCAGCAATTTTCATCACTTTACCAAAGTCGCCACCCACTCCAGGATTCATGGTCTGTACTTTTCCTTCGTACACTTCACCCGTTGAGCCATTAAGTGAAATCCAATCACCCTCCATGAACGATTTGCCACCCATGGTCATTGTCCGGGCTTTGTAATCAATCTTAATGGATCCGGCGCCCGATACACAGCATTTTCCCATTCCACGGGCTACCACCGCGGCATGTGACGTCATCCCTCCACGGGCAGTTAAAATTCCCTGGGCAATGTTCATTCCTTCCAAGTCTTCAGGAGAGGTTTCGATACGAACCAACAGTGATTTTTCAAATTTCATTGCCTCATCGGCAAAGAATACAATCTGTCCGGTGGCAGCTCCTGGCGAAGCAGGCAGCCCTTGTGCCAATACAATAGCACTTTTCAAAGCTTCTGTATCAAAAATTGGATGTAATAATTCATCCAGCTTATTGGCATCAATACGTTTCAATGCTGATTGTTCATCAATAATCCCTTGTTCAAGCATGTCAACGGCAATTTTTACCATTGCCGCGCCAGTACGTTTCCCGTTACGGGTTTGTAACATCCACAATTTACCTTCCTGAATGGTAAATTCAATATCCTGCATATCACGATAATGATCTTCAAGCTTTTGCTGAACATCGTTTAACTCGTGAAAAAGGGTAGACATCGTTTCTTCAAGTGAAGGGTAATTGCTGGCGCGTTGTTCTTCTGAAACACCTGCCAATACCGCCCAACGTTTGCTTCCTTCGAGGGTAATTTGCTGGGGGGTACGTGTACCGGCCACCACATCTTCACCTTGGGCATTGATCAGATATTCGCCGTTGAATACATCTTCCCCGGTTCCTGCATCGCGTGAAAAGGCCACACCAGTTGCCGATTTAAGACCCATATTTCCGAATACCATTGATTGAACAGTAACTGCGGTTCCCCACTCTTCAGGATAATTGTTAAGCTTACGGTAGTAAATAGCCCTTGGAGTCATCCAGCTATCAAAAACGGCGCTAACAGCGCCCCATAGTTGTTCCCATGGATCGTCGGGGAAGCTTTTGCCTGTTTTGCGCAGTACAGCTTCCTTGAAGCGTCTAACCAGAATTTGAAGATCTTCAGGAGTGAAGTCAGCATCAAGGGTGATTCCTTTTTCATCTTTCAGATGCTCCATTATTTCTTCGAAAGGATCAATATCCTCTTTGTTGTCAGGTTTCATGCCCAACACCACATCGCCGTACATTTGAACAAACCGGCGGTATGAATCCCAGGCAAAACGTGCATTTCTCGATTTTTTGGCAATTCCCTGAACTGCCACATCATTTAAACCCAGGTTTAAAACAGTATCCATCATTCCGGGCATCGAAACCCTTGCTCCTGAACGCACAGATAACAAGCTGGGGTTATCTTTATCACCGAATTTAGTCCCGGTTAAACTTTCAATTGAAGAAACAGCTTTTTCAACTTCAGCTTTAATTAAATTAACTGCCGCAGCTTTACCTTGTTGGTTGTAAACGGTACAAACTTCCGTAGTAATTGTGAAGCCGGGAGGAACAGGAACGCCAATAAGGTTCATTTCTGCCAGGTTGGCCCCTTTACCACCAAGCAAATTTTTCATGTCAGCTTTTCCCTCGGCTGAACCATTTCCAAACGAATAAACGTACTTTGTCATAAGAGTGATAATTTTATTGATTATTGATGTTAGTTTGTTATAAAGGTATTATGTGTAAACATAGTTATATTTAATCGAATTATAAAATCTTTTGTTGAAGGCCTGATTTCTGGCTGCCCTATAGAGTTATTTATGTAAATAAAAGGAACCTCATTTGCTTTTGTTCACTCCATAGCCTCCCCCCAAATATAGTGAGAACTTTCAAATAACAGGTACTTGGAATTCCGTTATGTGAGAAAGATTTTCTAAGGGTCGTTTCACGCTACTTTATTATAAAACCATTGCTGAAAGTCTTAACAATACTTAACGATCATTCAAGGAAGTTAACTAATTGAGTGATTATATTTGTATCGTTATAAGTGATAAGAAATAAAATAGTGATATAGGTTTTTTTCATAGATTCATAGAATTAGGTTTGGTTAGATGTAGAAAAGGATGGTTGGGGCCATCCTTTTCCTTTTTTCCCTCTGCCGTCTCTCATTGACTTTAAGTACTTCCCGCAGTAAATAAATTTTATATTTAAGGTTCTTTAACGTTGATTGAAGTGCATTAACTATTATATTTTTTATATTTGAACCATGCAATAGGATTAAATAATTTATTTTTTCATAGAGAAATTAATTTGGTTTTGTTAGAAAAGGATGAAGTGATTCATCCTTTTCTAAATTTAGGCAAATAGAAGATTTAAACCTGCATTATACATCCCATACTCTTTCATTTCCGAAGTATTGAACAACGTGATCGTTTAAGGATGAATTGCTTCGTTTCTAACAATAACGTGAAGATTAGAAAATGAGAAAATGAGAAATGGAGAACGAAAAAAAGCTGATTTCACAAATTGTTTGGAATATTCAACTTTCATGAGCCAAGCCAGGCTTCAAATGTTGTCTTTTCATCAGAGGAAATAATTTCCTGGCTATCCGGATTTTTCAACAATTCACCATAAATAATTTATTCATTTAGCATTTTGGCTTCATTATCCAAAATGGTTTCGATGTATGCCTTTATATTCTTACCATTGGCAGAAGCTAAAACGGATAATGCACGGAAGGAGCTTTTAGTAAATCAATATTTTTTTCTTATTATAGCCCAATGTAAATTGCACTTATTTTTTTTCTGTAAATATATATTTATCGTGTTTACGGGATATACAATTTTAAATTTTTAACTTTTGTAATTATACTTTTAACTTGAATGTCCGTCAGCTCAAATCTAAAGATAGACATAGCCTGTCCCCCTAAAAATTGGGAGTAAAGCATAGAGCTATCAATGAACATTATACCCGTGAAGTTGAATCGGTTAGGAAAAACAAGTATGAAAAAGTCAAACAAATTCTTTAAAATAATTGTTGACTCCAATATTTGGATTTCGTTCCTTATAGGTAAAAGCTTATCCAGACTTCAATAATATATTAATCAA
>Ga0123337_10001154_pt1 | contig 35712 bp, 37 predicted proteins | sample frozenSSSSmetaG_FD_89792 | JGI IMG/M metagenome (GOLD analysis project Ga0123337, IMG submission 89792) | Glacier valley bacterial and archeal communities from Borup Fiord, Nunavut, Canada, to study Microbial Dark Matter (Phase II) -... | ecosystem: Environmental > Aquatic > Freshwater > Ice >...
CCCCCTCTCCTTTCCCTCGTATCCACCCGCCTGTGACGATGAAATATTTTGCGCTGCTCCGACGATCTGCCGCCGTGTGTGCCCTGGCAGGCAGCGGGGTCCTTCTGATCTCGTTGCTCGGGATCGCGCCGGCCTCCGGCCAGGGGACTGCGGCGGCGCCGGCAGCACGAGCAGCCGCAGCCGGCGAACCCGTCGGCGACCCGGCCCGCGGCCTGCACAAGGCGGCGACCTGCCTGGGATGCCACAGCATCCCCGGCTACAAGGCCGACTTCCCCAGCGTCTACAGCGTGCCGATGATCGGCGGCCAGAACGCCAAGTACATCGAGAACGCATTGAAGGCCTATCAGAAGGGCGAGCGTCGCTTCCCCAGCATGATCGCGACCGCCAAGTCGCTGTCGGACCAGGACATCGCCGATGTCGCAGCCTATTTCTCGTCGCAGCGCTGAGGACCTCGTGATGACCCGCTTCAAACTCCATCTGCTCGTGTCGACCGTGCTTGCAGCCGGCCTGTTCTCAGCCGGCGCGCAGGCGCGCGGCAACGCCGACGACGGCAAGGAACTCGCGACCAAGAAGTACGCCTGCGCGTCCTGCCACGGCGCCAATTTCGCTACGCCGATCGACCCGAGCTACCCCAAGCTCGCCGGCCAGCATCAGGACTACATCCGCGCCGCGCTGCTCGCGTATCAGAAGGGCGACCACCCGACGTTCGGTCGCAGCAACGCCGTGATGGGTGCGCAGGCGAAGCCGCTGTCGTCCAGGGAGATCGACGACATCTCCGCGTACCTGGCGAGCCTGCCGCCTGCGCTGGTGCTCAAGCGCTGAGCCCTGCGTCGCGTGCTTCGAAAACGGCCGCTCTGCGGCCGTTTCGCTTTCAGTGGCGCGTGGCGCCGCGGCTTCGACGCTCGACGCACTGCACGTAGGCCTCGCCGTCGGGCGGCGTGCGTTGCCGCTGCGCGGTCCACAGCATCTCGCCGAGGCACTCCATCACCTCGTGGTGCGCGTCGTGCAGTGAACCGCGTGACCGGGTCAGTCGTTCGACGGCGGCCTTGATCCCGGGCGGCTGGTCGATCGCGAGCTGCTCGGCGATCGACAGATGCATCGACAGGTGCAGGAACGGATTGGGTGCGCCGTCGCGCGGCTCGTAGGCGTCGGGCTCGCCGTCGGGCACCTGCGCCAGCGCCGCAAAGTATTCGGGATGCTGATCGATCCAGTCCCCGGCGATCGCTTCGAGCGGCGTGAGGATCGTGCCGTCCCGCTTTTTCGCGAGCAGGTCGCGGAAGAAGCGGCGGACGTCGTCGCGGGAGGGATTGAACATCGTGCGCAGGTCGGGGCTCGGCAGCCGCTTTCAACGTGGAACGCGCATCGGGCTCATCCGACGTGGCTCTTCTGCACGTCGATGTCCTTCTGCGTGCGCGCGATCAGCATCGCGAGCCGCGGGTCGTCGCGCAGCGTGCGCAGCGACGGGTCGACCGGCAGCAACCAGGTCCGCCGCCATCCGCGGTCGACCGCGGCGACGAGCTTCGTCACCGCCAGTTCGCGTTGCCCGCGCAGCGCCGCGATGCGGGCCTCGAAGAACGGGATCGTGTGGAACGCGTTGCCCTGCGCGACCAGCCTGGCGAGCATCTTCTGCGCGTCGTCGAGCAGCGGAGCCACCGCGGCCGCGGCCCCGGCGACGTCGTACAGCGTCGCCAGATCGACCCACGCGAACTGGCCGATGAAGATCCAGTACGACCCGACCCAAGGCGTGGAGTCGGCGCGCATCGCGTCGCGCACGGCGTCGAGCTGCTGCACGGTCGGACGCCGACCGGCGAACGCCTGTACCAGCAGGCGGTCGATCTCCTGGCGCCCGTCCATCGGCGTGTCGAGTCCGCGTTCGGCGAGGACGGCGGGCAGCGCGGCGACGCGGCCGTCCGCCACCGCTAGGAACGCCCGGTCGACACCCGCCCGCTGCACCGGGCCGTAGAGCTCTGCCTTCTTGTCGAATGCGATCCGCGCCTGTGCGATCAGGCCCAGGTCGAGATATAGCCAGCCGAGCTCGCTCCACGCGTCCGGCCGGCGGGGGTCCTGCTCGAGCTGCAGCCGGTAGTTGTTCACCGCGTCGTCGAGCCGGCCGCGCGCGTAGTCGGCCTGCGCCGGGCCGAGGAAGCGCCACGGGTACTTCGGCTGCAGCGCCGCGGCGCGCGCGAAGTGCACGCGGGCGGACTCGAAGTCGCCGAGGAAGGTCGCGTCCTGGCCCCAGCGGCTGTGGATCACGTAGTTCAGCGGGTCGAGCTCGAGCGCGAGCCGGTAGCGCTTGACCGCCTCGGCCGGCTGGGCATCGAAGGCGTAGCCGACGCCGAGCCCGAACTGGGCCTCGGCGCTGCCCGGGTAGAGGTCGACCGCCTTCTGCATGAACGCGCGCGCGTTCGCCGTCGGCCCAGTTCGTGAAGCTCAGCAGCCGGCCCTGGGCGAGCAGCCCTTCGAGCAGCGTCGGGTCCAGCGCGAGGGACTTGTCGATCAGCGGCTGCGCCTTCGCGGCAGCCTCTCGGCTGTCCATCGCCAGGCCGTAGGCGTTCTCGGTCAGCCACGTCGTGGCGACCCCGGCATAGGCCCGCGCGTACTTCGGGTCGGTGTCGATCGCGTGCTGGAAGTAGTCGCGCGCCTTGCGCAGCCCGTCGATGTTGCGCTGGGTCTGGAAGGCGTTGAGGCCGAGAAGGTAGAGCTCGTACGCGTCGAGCGGATAGACCTCGGGCTGCGCGCTCTCCTGCAGCCCGAGCGCCTTGAGCGCGCCCGCCGCGATCAGGTTCGGCAGTTCCGCGAGACGGTCCGGCGACTTGGTGAAAACCCCGCTCCAGACCGCCTTTCCGCTCCCGACCGCGAGCAGCCGGACGGCGACGCGAAAGCGCTCGCGCGTGCGGAACAGCTCGCCGGTCAGCACGTAGTCGGCGTTGAGCTGCTCCTGGAGCAGTCGCAGGCTGCCCCGTTCGTCGTTCATCCGCCGGAACGTGAACGTGGAATTGCGCGCGAGGACCAGCACGCTCTCGGAGCGTTCGAAGCGGTGGATGACGTCGTTGGCCAGGCCGTCCGCCGCCGCCTGCTCGATCGCACCTTCGGACTGGTCCGCGAACGGCAGCACCGCGAGCCGCACGACCCCGTCGATCGGCGGGGCGCTGCCCAGCTTGAACCACGCGACGCCGCCGACGGCGACGGCGCTCGCGCCGAGGCCCGCCCCGAGCAGCCAGCGGCGCCGTGCGGGCCGCGGTGCCACGTAGGTCGGGAAGTCGACCGCCGCGGTTTCCCGCGCGACCGCGGGCGTCGTGACCGCCGACGCCGCGGGCGGGACCGCCATCTCGTTGTTCCGGGCCGACGACGTCCCCTCGTATGCCGCCACGGGGGCGATCAGACGGTAACCCTTGCGCGGGACGGTGGCGATGTATTCGGGCGTCGCCGAGCTGTCCCCGAGCGTCTTTCGCAGCTGCGCCACGCTCTGGTAGATCGAACTCTGCGTGACTACGACGCCCGGCCAGACCGCGTCGAGCAACTCGTCGGGTGTCACGACGTCGCCTGCGCGCGCGGCGAGCGTCACGAGCAACTGCATCTTGCGCGGCTCCAGCTTGACGACCTGGCCGTCGCGCGCGATCTCGTCGACCGACGGGTCGACCAGCCACTCTCCCAGCCTGAACCGATCGGGCGTCATGAGGCGTCGGAAGTGCGCAAGTGGTTGATTCCCAAGGATTCAGAAAAACAAGAGGAAAGCATCAGCGAACCCTCAGGACTTCGTGGCGAGCGACACGGATAACGCAGTCCATGCACTGCGTCGGCGATCGGTCGCCGCAGCGCAGCGGAAAGGATAGCAAGGGCCGGTGACGGACAGCGCTTCGTCGTCTACAGCCCCCGGCCATCGGCTCCGCCTTCCTCGATCGACGTTTTCGGAGAATTCCATGGTCCTGCAGACGCAATCCGACTCCCGCCGCCTCGAGGCGGCCAACGCACCCCGCCTGCGGCGGCCCGGCAAGGCCGCTGACTGGCTCCTGTCCATCGTGTTCGCCTCGCTGCTCGGCGCGGCCGTGTGGAGGCTCGACCACGCGACGACGGCGCCGCCGAACCCCGCGCCCATCGTGGCGCACGCGCCGAACCTGGTTGCCCGCAGTGCCGCGATCGCGCGGGAACTGCTGGAGACGCTGATCGTGCGCGACGGGCCGAAAGGCGGCCTGAGTGCCGCGCAATCCGCGCCCGAGGGCTGGCCCATGTGGAGCAGCGAGCAGGCGCATCGGCCGCCGTCCCCGAACTGCGTGCGCCCCGACGGACCGCACGACGCCGGCTTCGCTTGCGACTGAGCGACCGGACCTTCTTTCCCATTTCCTCATATCGGACGGCATACCCATGGACCAGCAAACCCTGCACGTCGTGGTGACGATCGCGAACGCCACGTTCACCACCTTCCGGATCGCCGCGCACGTGCCTCAGCTCCTGGCGGTCGTGCGCGACACCAGCGGCGCCCGCGCGATCTCGGTCGGTTCCTGGGTCATGTTCGCCATCGCCAACCTCAGCAACGCCGTCTACGCGTTGGTGATCGCCGACGACTGGCTGATGTTCGGGATCAATCTGCTGAGCACGGCCTCGTGCGCGGCGATCGGGGGGGTCGCCGTCTGCAAGCAGCGCCGCGTCTCGCGCCTGGCGGAGAAGAGTCCGTCCCGCCATGCCCATTGCACCGACCGACATGACGCCTTCATGACTACCCTCCGTTCCGATCGCGTTTTTCAAGTGCCAGATGTCACGAGGTCTTTCACGGCGCTGTCACGGCTCGCGCCTACGGTGCGAGGCTCGTCCAACCGCGGAGACCTCCAATGACCCTGACCGCTATCGCACGACCCCTGATCGCCGCGGCGGCGATCGCCTTCACGCTGGTCGTCCCCGCCGCTGCCGACGCCCGCAACCAGAGCGACGGCCTGGAGGATTTCCCTCACCCCCTGGTGATCGGTCACCGTGGCGGCGGCAGCGGCTACCTGCCCGAGCACACGCTGGAGGCCTACGCGCTCGGCATCGAGCTGGGCGCCGACTTCGTCGAGCCCGATCTGGTGTCGACGAAGGACGGGGCGCTGATCGCCAGGCACGAGCCGAACATGATCGGTACCACCGACGTGGCCGCCCACCCCGAATTCGCGGCCCGCAGGAAGACCGTCATGATCGACGGCGTGCCGGACACCGGCTTCTTCGCGTCCGACTTCACGCTGGCCGAGATCAAGACGCTGCGCGCGACGCAGCGTCTCGGCTTTCGCGACCAGCGCTTCAACGGCTTCTACACGATCCCGACGCTCGACGAGATCATCGCGTTCGTGAAGCAGAAGGCGCGCGAGAAGGACCGTCCGATCGGCATCTATCCCGAGACCAAGCACCCGACCTACCACCAGTCGATCGGGCTGCCGCTCGAGGATCGCCTGCTGGCGACGCTCGAGCGGGCGGGCTGGAACAACCGCCGTGCACCGGTCTTCGTCCAGTCGTTCGAGCAGGCGAACCTGAAGTACATCCGCTCGAAGAGCTCGGTGAAGCTGATCCAGCTGATCGACGGCGACGACACCGCGCTCGACGGCACCGTGACGTTCCAGGCGCCGTCGCTGCGTCCCTACGACTGGACGGTGCGGCCGACGCCGCGGCTGGACACCTACGGCTACCTGGTCACACAACGGGGACTGGCCGAAGTCGCCACCTACGCGGACGGCATCGGTCCGTGGAAGCGCTTCATCGTCAGCGTGAGGGGCACCGACCGCAATGGCGACAACGTCGCCGACGACACCAACGGCGACGGTGCGGTGGACGACTCGGACAAGACCGCGACCCCGCCGACGTCGTTGGTCGAGATGGCGCATCGCCTCGGGCTGCTGGTGCATCCGTTCACGTTCCGCAACGAGCCGCGCTACCTCGCGTCGGACTACAAGCAGGCGCCGACGTCGGAGTACATCCAGTTCTACCAGCTCGGGGTCGACGGCCTGTTCAGCGACATGGCCGACACTGCGTTCACCGGTCGTGTGATGTATCGGCTGCTGCAGTCGCAGGATTACGCGAGGTGCCTGGTGCTCGGCGAGAAGCGCGGCAAGCGCTTCTGCGACTGACGCGGGGTCAGTGACCGAGGGGCGGCGTCTTCGGCTTGTACGGGCACAGGTCGGCGACCCCGCACCGCCAGCACTCCGGCGTGCGCGCCTTGCAGACGTGGCGCCCGTGCAGGATCAGCCAGTGGTGCGCGCCGAAAAGGAATTCCTTCGGCACGACCTTCATTAGCTTCGCTTCCACGATGCCCACGGTCTTGCCAGGCGCGAGTCTGGTGCGGTTGGCGACGCGGAACACGTGCGTGTCGACCGCCAGCGTGTGCTCGCCGAAGATCACGTTGAGGATCACGTTCGCCGTCTTGCGACCGACCCCCGGCAGCGCCTCGAGCGCGGCGCGGTCGTTGGGCACCTCGCCCGCGTGTTCGTCGATCAGCTTCGCGCTCATCGCGACAACGTTGCGAGCCTTGGTGCGGAACAACCCGATGGTCTTGATGTACAGCTCGATGCCTTCGGCGCCCAGTGCGACGATCGCGGCAGGCGTGTTCGCCACCGGGAACAGCTTCGCCATCGCCTTGTTCACCGAGAGATCGGTGGCCTGCGCCGACAGGATCACCGCGACCAGCAGCTCGTAGGGGCTCGCGTATTGCAGCTCCGACGTCGGTGCGGGATCGGCCTCGCGCAACCGTGCGAAGAACGTGTGACGGTCCGCCGCCTTCATCGGGCATCGTCCTTCGGCGTCGCGGGCCGCTGCGCGCGCGCCCGGGCCCGTTCGATCGCTGCGTCGACGATGGCGCGCTTGCGAGCGGCCGACGCGGACGCCGTGCCTGCACCGCGCGTCGCCGCGCCGACCGTGGCCTGCCGCTCCGCCGCCAGGCGCGCCAGGCGCACCGATCGTGCATCGTGCCGTTCGCGCGCAGCGGCAGCGTGCGCGTCGTCCCAGACGAAGTCGGCCGCAACCATCGCGATGCAGTCGACGGGGCAGGGCGGGATGCAGAGCTCGCAGCCCGTGCACAACGACGCGACCACGTCGTGCATGCGCTTCGCGCCTCCGACGATCGCATCGACCGGACACGCCTGGATGCACAGCGTGCAGCCGATGCACAGGGCCTCGTCGATCACTGCGAGCGCGAGCGGCTTCGTCACGCCGTGCGCGGTGTTGAGGGGAAGCGGCGCGCGACCCACGACCTCGGCGAGCCTGGCGATGCCGGCGTCACCGCCCGGTGGGCACTGATTGATTTCCGCGCGGCCGTCGGCGATCGCCTCGGCGTACGGACGGCAGCCGTCGTAGGTGCATTGCCGGCACTGCGTCTGCGGCAGGACCGCGTCGAGGCGTGCGATCAGGTCGGTGCCCACGCGCCAACCTGCCGGGTCAGGCGTGCTTGCGGATGAAGTCGTGGATCTTCGGGTACACCACCTTGCGCCAGCGCGATCCGCTGAAGATGCCGTAGTGGCCGCACTGCGGGGCCTCGAAGTGCTGCTTCATCGCCTTGGGGATGTTCGAGCAGAGGTCGTGTGCCGCCTCGGTCTGCCCGCTGCCCGAGATGTCGTCCAGCTCGCCCTCGACGGTCAGCAGCGCGACGGTCCGGATGGCCTCGGGATCGACCTTCTCGCCCCGCACGACCCAGGTGCCATTGGCCAGCGCGCGATCCTGGAACACCGTCTTGATCGTGTCCAGGTAGTACTCGGCCGGCATGTCGAGCACCGCGTTGTACTCGTCGTAGAACTGGCGATGGAACTCGGCTTCCTCGTCGTCGCCGCGCACCAGCTGCAGGTAGAAGTCGTAATGCGAGTTGACGTGCCGGTCCGGATTCATCGCGACGAAGCCGGCATGCTGCAGGAAGCCTGGATAGACCCTGCGCGCGCTGCCCGGAAAGCTCGCCGGCACGTTGTAGATAACGTTGTTCTCGAACCAGGCGAACGGTTTCGTGGTCGCGAGATTGTTGACGGCGGTCGGGCTCTTCGACGTATCGATCGGGCCGCCCATCATCGTCATCGTCTTCGGAAGACCGGGATCCTCGGCCGCGGCCATCAGCGCGATCGCGGCCAGCACCGGCACGGTCGGCTGGCACACCGAGATCACGTGCACGTCGGGGCCGAGGTGGCGGATGAACTCCTGGACGTAGGCGATGTAGTCGTCGAGGTGGAACGGACCGTCGGACACCGGCACCATGCGGCCATCGGTCCAGTCGGTGAGATAGACGTCGTGCGCGATGATCAGCTGGCGCGCGGTATCGCGCAGCAGCGTCGAGTGGTGGCCGGACAGCGGCGCGACCAGCAGCACCTTCGGGTCGGGCTTGCGCTTCGCGAGGTCCTTCGTGAAGAAGCGCTCGAAGTGGAGCAGGCGACAGAACGGCTTCAGCAGTTCGACCTTCTCGAGCACCGGGACCTCGACGCCGTCGACGGTCGTGGAATGCAGGCCGAACTGCGGCTTCTCGTAGTCCTTGTTGATCCGGTAGAAGAGCTCGTAGCCGGCCGCGAAGCGGCTCGCGAACGGCATGTACGACAGCGGGCTGTTGGGATTGGAGAACATCTCCGCCCCGGCGGCGGCGAAGGCCGTCATCGGATTGAGGACCGCGCGTTGCATCTCGTGGAGTTGATAGAGCATGGTTTCCTGATCTGTCGGCCCGGGAGCGAAAGCGCCGAGGTCGGCGATTATCGGGTGTCGTGATGCGCCGCCGCAAGTCGGCGAAACGCTGGTGTGCGACCGGCCGCCTGGCCTACCAGAAGTTCTCGGTAATGAACTGGCCCGGCGTCTCGCGCCGGACGGGGGTCATGCCGCGTGCGCCGAGGAGTGCCCGCGTCTCCTTGATCATCGACGGATTGCCGCAGATCATGAGACGCGAATCGGCTGCCGACAGCGGCAGGCCGGTGAGCTTTTCCAGAGTCCCTTCGTCCAGCAAGCGCGTGATGCGACCCGTCGACATCCCCTCGACCGAGGGCTCGGCGGTCAGCGTCGGCAGGTAGGTCAGGCGCGCCGGCCCCGCGATTGGCGTCTTCTCCCAGGCTTCCAGCCGGTCGCGATAGGCGAGTTCGGCAAGACGTCGGACGCTGTGGACGACGACGATCCGCGAGAAGCGCTGCCAGGCGGCGTCATCGGCGAGCATCGCGATGAACGGCGCGATGCCGGTGCCCGTCGCCAGCAGCCACAGGTCGCGGCCCGACGTGAAGCGGTCGACGCGCAAAAAACCGTAGACGGTGGGGTCGATGCGGATCGCGTCGCCGACGGCCAGGCGCGCGAGGGGCTGCGTGAACGGGCCGTCGGGGACCACGATCGAATAGAACTCGAGCTCGGCCAGGTCCGGCGGGGAGACGATCGAATAGGCCCGCCAGACCATCGCGCCGTCGGCGCCGGGCAGGCCGATGCGGACGAACTGACCCGGAACGAAGCGCAGCCCCGCGGGGCGCACGGTGCGAAACGAGAACAGGTGCGGGGCCCAGTCGTGGCGCCAGGTGATCGCGCAGGCGACCGCGCGCTCCTCGACGCTCATGCGGCCCCGCTCATCCGGCGCGACCGGAACGACGGATCACTTCTCCAGGTACTGGAGCTTGTCCTTCACGTCCTTCCACTGGTCCGCGTCGGGGAAGTGCGGCTTCATGCGCGTGATGCTCGGCCAGCCCTTCGACAGCTCGACGTTCATCTCGATGAACGCCTTCTGGTCCTCGGGCACGTCCTCTTCCGCGTAGATCGCGTTGACGGGGCATTCCGGGATGCAGACGGCGCAATCGATGCACTCGTCGGGATCGATCGACAGGAAATTGGGACCTTCGCGGAAGCAGTCGACCGGGCAGACGTCGACGCAATCGGTGAAACGGCACTTGATGCAGGATTCGGTGACGACGTGCGTCATGCGGGTACTCCGGGGACGACAGCGGACAAGCCGCGGATTCTACCGCAGGGCCGCAGCGGTGACCGCTGGCGGAGAGTCGCTGACGTCGCGGTGGCCGGCCGGGGAGCGAAGGCGGCCCAAGGCTGTCGGAGGCCGCGCCTATAATCCCCTACCGCCGCAGGGGCGCGGATCGGAATCCCGAACGCGATGCGTCTGTCCCGTGGTCCAGTCTCCGCCGACCCATGCCGATCAATCTGCCGATCCTCCTCACCTGGCTGCGCATCGTCCTGATTCCTCTGGTCGTCGGGGTGTTCTTCCTTCCCGATGCCTTGATGAGCGGCGCGGAGAAGAACGCGACGGCGACCGTCGTGTTCGTCGTCGCCGCGCTCACCGACTGGCTCGACGGCTGGCTGGCGCGCCGCTGGAACCAGACGTCGAGCTTCGGCGCGTTCCTCGATCCGGTGGCCGACAAGCTGATGGTCACCGCCGCGCTGATGATCCTGCTGCAGCTGAGCCGCATCAATGCGCTCATCGCGCTGGTGATCGTCGGCCGCGAGATCGCGATCTCGGCGCTGCGCGAATGGATGGCCCAGCTCGGCGCGGGCAACAGCGTCGCGGTCCACTGGCTGGGAAAGATCAAGACCATCGCGCAGATGGTTGCCATCCCGATGCTGCTGTACGACGACTGGTTCGTGTTCTTCGACTCCCATTACGTCGGCACGCGCCTGATCTGGGTCGCCGCGCTGCTGACCGTCTGGTCGATGGGCTACTACATGCGCAAGGCCTATCCGAAGATCCTGGCACGCACCCGCAAGAGGAAGCGCGACCGGCCTTTCGCGCGGCGCGTCACCGACATCGAGCCGCCCAGTCAGTGAAAGCGCGTTGCTTCGCCTTGATCCCCGCGGCGGGCATCGGCTCGCGCACGGGTACGGCGATCCCCAAGCAGTACCTCCCGGTCGCCGGCTATCCGATGATCGTGCGCACGCTCGCGGCCTTCGCGGCGGTCGAGGCGATCGAACGGGTGGTGGTCGTGATCGCGGAGCGCGACGGATGGTTCGACGACCTGGCGATCGACTCCAGCCGCGTCGACGTCTTCCGTGTCGGCGGTGCGAGCCGTGACGCCACCGTCGCCAACGGCCTGAGGGCGATGCGCGGGATGGCCGACGACGACGACTGGATCCTCGTCCACGACGCCGCGCGCTGCGGCATCACGCCGGCCCTGATCGCCGCGCTGATCGAACGCGTCGAGGGCGACGATGTCGGCGGCCTGCTCGCGCTGCCGCTCGACGACACCGTCAAGCGTGCCGCGCTCGGGACCGTCGACCTGCACCCGTCGGTCGCCGAGACCATCGACCGCCACGGCCTGTGGCGCGCGCAGACGCCTCAGATGTTCCGCTACGGACTGCTGCGCGACGCGATCGCCGACGCGCACGTGCGCGGCATCGCGATGACCGACGAGTCGAGCGCGATCGAGATCGCGGGCCTGCGGGCGCTGTTGGTGCCGGGCTCGTCGCGCAACTTCAAGGTGACCACGGCGGACGACCTTGCGATGATGGATCGCCTGCTGCGCACCGACGCCCCGTCAGAGAACCCGCCCCGATGATCATCCATTCGCTGCTCGACACCGACCTCTACAAGTTCACGATGATGCAGGTGGTCCTGCACCAGTTCCCGGGTGCACAGGTCGAGTACCGCTTCAAGTGCCGCACGCCCGGCGTCGACCTGGTGGCGTGCATCGACGAGATCGAGGAGGAGATCGCGCATCTGTGCACGCTGCGTTTCCGAGAGGAGGAACTGCGCTGGCTGCGCGGCCTGCGCTTCATCAAGAGCGACTTCGTCGACTTCCTCGACCTGTTCCAGATGAACCGCAAGTGGGTGCGCATCTCGCCGTCGGACAAGGACAACGGCGAGATCGAGCTCGTCGTCGAAGGTCCCTGGCTGCACACCATCCTGTTCGAGATCCCGCTGCTGGCGATCGTCAACGAGGTCTACTTCCGCCACACGCAGCCGTTCCCCGACACGACCGAGGGCCGCAACCGCCTGCACGAGAAGATCGATCTGATCCGCGACGACGAACGGCTGGTCGACTGCAAGATCGCCGACTACGGCACGCGCCGCCGCTTCTCGCGCGCGTGGCAGGAGGAGGTGCTCGGCACGCTCAAGAGCCGGCTCGGACCCCAGTTCGCGGGGACCAGCAACACGTGGTTCGCGATGACGCAGAACCTGATCCCGCTCGGCACGATGGCGCACGAATACCTGCAGGCCTGCCAGTCGCTCGGCCCGCGTCTGCGCGACTCGCAGACCTTCGCGTTCGAGCGCTGGGCCCGCGAGTACCGCGGCGACCTCGGCATCGCGCTGTCGGACGTGTACGGCTTCGACGCGTTCCTGCGCGACTTCGACATGTACTTCTGCAAGCTCTTCGACGGCGTGCGCCACGACTCGGGCGACCCGCTCGCGTGGGGCGAGCGGATGATCGCGCACTACGAGAAGTACCGCATCGACCCCCTGACCAAGACGCTGATCTTCTCCGACAGCCTCACCATCCCGCGGGTGATCGAGCTGCACCTGCGCTTCGCGGATCGCGCGCGACTCGCGTTCGGCGTCGGCACCAACCTCACCAACGACCTCGGCTACACGCCGCTGCAGATCGTCATCAAGATGGTCCGCTGCAACGGCCAGCCGGTGGCCAAGCTGTCCGATACGCCGGCCAAGAACATGTGCGACGACGAGGCGTACCTCACGTACCTGCGGCAGGTGTTCGAGATCCCGGCGCCGGTGGGCTGAGCGCGGTTCGCCGCAGTCCGCGCCGCGGCCCCCGCCACACGCCGAACGGCTGACCTTTTCACCATTCGTCCTACTACTCCGTCCCCATCGGCGCAGGCGTCGGTCTTGTCTACCTTTCGTTCCAGGGCGCCATGGGTCGCGCTTCGACGATCAGGGAGGACGAGGATGACCACGCACGTGTCGGCTTACGACAGGGACGACCGGATCGGCGGCGACCCGTTGCCGGGTCTGCGCACCGAGGAGCAGCTGCTCGCGACGATGCGGCGCGAGGCCGCGGTCCGGGCCATGCCCACGGGGTCGAGCGATCCGCTGCTGCAGCTGATCGGCACGATGCGGATGGGTGCCGTGCTGGTCGCGCGCGACGGTCGCGTGGCCTACCTGAACGAGGCCGGCAAGGAGGCGCTCGGCGCGCAGCTCGGGCTTGCGATGCGGGGCGACCTTGTGGTCGCCGTGGCCCCCGACGCACGACGCAAGCTCAACGTCGCGCTCGGCAACGCGTGTCGAGCGCCGTTCGTCGACGGGGCCGTGCTGCTCACCGCCACCAACGGCAGCGGCATCACGAAACCGATGCGCGTGCTGTCGATGGAGCGCATCGCCGGCCTGCCGCGGCGAACCGACGAAGGCCTCGCGCTGCTGTGCATCGGCAGCGCACGGCAGCGTGCGCCCGAGGCCACGATGCTCTCCCAGCTGTTCGGCCTCACCGCCGCCGAGTCCGGCCTGATGGCGGCCATCGCGGGCGGCGAGCGACTGCATCAGCATGCGGCACGACGCGGCGTGTCGCTCGCGACGGTGCGCGCGCAGCTGCGCAACGTCTTCGTCAAGACCGGCGCCGCGACGCAGGCCGACCTGACTTTCATCGCCTGGTCGATCCCGGGGCTGTGGATCAACTGAACCCGAGGATGGTCGCAGGCGGCGCGGCGCGCTGCGGCCATCGGGATCTTGCAGCTACCATGTGCCCCCTCAATACGGGGAGACGTGCATGGGAGGCAGTCATCGACGGATCGACCGCTGCGCGAGTGGCCGACGATGGCTGGGCGTGTTCCTCGGGATGCTGGCGTTCGCGGCCGCGCCGGTGAGGGCTGCCGACTTCTCGGGCGAGGTGCTGACGCTCCCGTGGATCCTGCCGTTCGTGGGCATCCTCGCTTCGATCGCGCTGTTCCCGCTGGTCGCGCCGACGGTCTGGCATCACCACTTCGGCAAGATCGCGCTCGGCTGGGCCACCGCCTTCGTCGTACCCTTCGCGCTCGTCTTCGGCCCCACCGAGGCGTTGCACCAGGTCGCCCACGCAGCGCTGCTCGAGTATCTTCCGTTCGTCATCCTGCTGTTCGCGCTCTATACGGTCTCGGGCGGCATCGGCGTGCTGGGCAATCTCCACGGGTCGCCGCGTACCAACGTGACGATCCTCGCGCTAGGCGCGGTGCTGGCCAATGTCATGGGGACCACCGGCGCCGCGATGGTGCTGGTCCGGCCCCTGATCCGAGCGAACGACAACCGCCAGCACAACGTGCACGTCCTGGTGTTCTTCATCTTTCTGGTCGCCAATGCGGGCGGCTCGCTGACGCCGCTGGGCGACCCGCCGTTGTTCCTCGGCTTCCTCAACGGCGTGTCGTTCTTCTGGACCACGACGGCGATGCTCGGGCCGACACTCACGCTGTGCGGCTCGCTGCTCGCGATCTTCTATGCGCTCGACACCTACCTTTACCGGAAGGCAGGCGAGGAACGACCCGTGTACGCCGATGCCACGCCCGACTCTCGGCTGCGGGTCGTCGGCAAGGTCAACCTCGGACTCCTCGTGGCGATCGTCGCGTCGGTACTGATGAGCGGCTTCTGGCGGCCCTGCATCGTGTTCACGGTGCTCGGTACCGACCTCGACATCCAGTCGCTGCTGCGCGACGTGCTGCTGATCGGCATCGCGTTGCTGTCGCTGCGGGTCACGCCGCAGGCGATCCATGACAGCAACGGATTCAACTGGATCCCGATGCAGGAGGTGGCGAAGCTCTTCGCGGCGATCTTCGTGACGATCATCCCGGCGATCGCGATTCTCAAGGCCGGCGACGCGGGAGCACTCGCGTCGCTGACGAAGATGGTGACCACCGCCGGGGGCGAGCCCAACAATCCGATGTACTTCTGGCTGACCGGATTGTTATCCGCCTTCCTCGACAACGCGCCGACCTATCTCGTGTTCTTCAACCTCGCGGGTGCCGATGCCCGGTACCTGATGGCCCATCGCGAGACGCTCGAGGCGATCTCCGGCGGCGCGGTGTTCATGGGCGCGCTCAGCTACATCGGCAACGCGCCGAACTTCATGGTGCGGTCGATCGCCGAGGACCGCGGCATCCGCATGCCGTCGTTCTTCGGCTACATGCTGTGGTCCGTGCCGATCCTGGTGCCGCTGTTCGTGCTGCTGACCGTCCTGTTCTTCCAGTGAGCTCCGTCATGAATCCTCCTTCATGCCGGCCGCGCGTCCTGGTCACGCGTGCAGTGTTCCCCGAGCATCTCGAGCGCATCCGGGCGCACTTCGATGCCGAACTCAACCAGGCCGACGTGCCGATCGATGCGGCCGATCTCGCGTCGCGACTCCACGGGTTCGACGGCCTGCTGTGCGCCAGCGGCGACCGGGTGGATGCGACGGTCCTCGCGAACGCGACGCGCCTGCGCGGCGTGTCCACCATCTCGGTCGGGACCAATCACATCGATCTGGCGGCGTGCAAGGCACGGCACGTCGTCGTGACCAACACGCCGGATGTCCTGACCGAGACGACGGCCGACTTCGGCTGGGCCCTGATGATGGCGGCGGCACGCCGCGTGACCGAGTCCGAACATTGGCTGCGGGCCGGCCACTGGGAGCGCTGGAGCCTCGACCAGTTCCTCGGCGTCGACGTCCATCATGCGACGCTCGGCATCCTCGGCATGGGTCGCATCGGCCAAGCGCTCGCGCGACGCGGGGCCGGCTTCGCGATGAACGTGATCTATCACAATCGCTCCCGGTTACCCGGAGGCATCGAACAGGAATGTCGCGCGCGCTACGTCACGCGCGACGAGCTCTTCGCGCGGGCCGATCACCTGATCCTCGTGCTGCCCTACACGCGCGAGAACCACCACACGGTGGGCGTGCCCGAACTCGCACAGATGAAGCGGACGGCCACGCTGACCAACATCGCGCGCGGCGGACTGATCGACGAGGACGCGCTCGCCGACGCGCTCGAAGGCGGGCGCCTGGCGGCGGCAGGACTGGACGTCTACGAAGGCGAGCCGACGATCAACCCGCGGCTGCTGAACCTCGCGCACGTGGCCTTGACGCCGCATCTCGGCAGCGCGTCGCGCGACACGCGACGGGCGATGGGGATGCTCGCGATCGACAACCTGATCGAGACGCTGGCCGGACGCGAGCCGCCCAATCGCGTGAGTTGAGCGACGCGCGGACGAAAAAAAGGCCAGCACGAAGCTGGCCTCTCTCGGGAAGACGATGGATCAGCGAACGCGCTTCTCGATCGTGACATCTTCCACTTCGACGCGACGGTTCGGTTCCAGGCAGACGATCAGTGCCTTCTGGTTCTTCTCCGTGCACTGGACGACCGGGTCGGCCGGGCCCTTGCCTTCGGTGGTCAGGCGCGAGCCGTCGATGCCCTTGGCCACCAGATACGCCTTGACGGCGTCGGCACGGCGCTGCGACAGCTTGACGTTGTACGCCGGCTTGCCGATGCGGTCCGTGTAGCCGGTGATCTTGACGTTCGACACCGACGGGTTGGCCTTCAGCACTTCGGCGATCTCGTCCAGCTTCGGCGCGGGCTGCCGGATCACGGCGCTATCGAAGCCGAACATCTTGTTGGCCGACATCGTCACCTTCTCGAAACGCGGGGCCGGCGGCGGTGGCGGGGGCGGCGGGGCGACTTGCGCGACCGGCGGCGGCGGCAACGCGGCCTCCACGCGCGGTGCCGGCGTCGGGGTCTTGTCGAAGTAGTAGGTCAGTCCGACGGTGGCGTAGTTGTTCTCGTTGCGCTTGAAGCCGTACACGTTGCTGCGCTGGAAGCCGAACAGCTTCTTGTACTGGATTTCCGCTGCCCACTGATCCGCGAAGGCGTACTGGAGGCCCACACCGGCAGCCGCGTAGGGCGATGTGCGCGAGTTCTCGCGGTTGGGGATGTTGCGGCGGTCGTTCTGGGCACCGATGCCGAGCGAGACGAACGGGCGGATCTTGTCGCGCGACAGGAACAGCAGGCCGTCGACACCGAGCGTCGACTGCTGATAGCGCACGTTGGCGTCGTCGGAGCGAGCCCAGCTGCCGCCGACGCGGACGTCGAAGTACTGGTTGATGGCCTTGCCGAAGCGAAGTCCTGCCTCGGGTCCCGTGGCACGGGTGCCAAACCGATTGTCGGGATTCGTGTAGCCGACTTCCGGCATCACGTAGACCGACGGGTTGTAGGGGAGGCTGGTGATCTGGGCGTGCGCGCCGGCGGTGACGCCGACGAGCAGGGCGAAGCCCGACGCCTTGAGGAGTGCTTGATTCATTGTTTGCTGCTTTCTTCGACTTGAAAAAGGGAAAACTCGACCTGCCGCGATTGTCCGCGCGCCATCCGACTTGCGCATCGGCGCTGCGTTCGATCCCCTGTAGGAAATATCCGAGTTGCCGTCCCCTCAAGCCGTCACTGACCGTCACAGGATGCGCGAAGGCTCTCTGACTGCTGCCGCACGCAAGAATGAGGTGCGGGGCGAACGCCTGTCAGCGTGCCAGCGCCTTGGTCTGCTCGTCGCCGTCGACGTACACATACGGCCACCAGGCCCGCAGCACGGGATGGCGATGGTAGCCGTAGACCCACGGCTGCATGAGGTCGGTGTAGATCCGGTGCACGCCCAGCTTCCAGGGCTGGTAGGCGAGGAAGAGCTTGTTCATCTGCAGGTAGAGCGCATCGCGTTCCGGTCCGTCGCGCAGCTCCTTGGTCTCTTCGAAGAGCCTGTTCCACTCGGGCAGGTTGAACCGCGAGTGATTCGCCTGGCCGGCATTGGGACCGTAGAGAACCTCCTCGAAGGTCTCGGCGTCGGGGATCGCCGCCGACCAACCCAGGCCCCAGCTCATCAGCTGACCGGCCTTCGACTGCTTGAGCAGTTCGGGCCACTGCGCCTTGTGGGCCGTGAAGCGGATGCCGATCGCGTCCATGTCCTTCTTCCACAGTTCGTCGAACTGCTTGTCGAGCTGGGTGGGAGCCGATGCGCGATCGAAGGTGAACGGCCGCCCGTCGGGGAGTTCGCGGTATCCGTCGCCGTCGCGGTCGACATAGCCGTACATGTCAAGCAGCGCGCGTGCCTTGGCGGGGTCGTATTCGGAGGCGCTGGTCCGCAGCTTCGGGTCGTAGCCCGCCGCCCCCGGTCCGATCGGCGTCTGCGCGGGGATCGCCTGGTTGCGACGGATGATCCGGATCTCTTCCTCGTTGCTGTAGCCGAGGCTGATGGCGCGCCGCAGCGCGACCTTCTCGGGCGTGTACCCGCCGACGATCGGGTTCTCCATCCCGAAATAGGTGAACGTGACCTCGACGCCGGGATTGCGCTCCATCTTGATGCCGCGCTTGGCGAGATTGGGCGCGAGCTTGTTGTTGGGGATGGCGACGTTGGCGAACTCGGCCGCGATGCGCTCGATCATGTCCTGCTCGTTGTTCAGGAAGGCGAGCCAGCGAGGTTGCGTCTCGTTGATGATGCTGATCTCGACGCGGGGCGTGAGCGGCAGCCTGCGACCCTTGAGCTGCTGGTAGATCGCCTGCGCGACCGCGTCGTCCGCCGGCGGCGTCGATTCGTAGAACTGTTCGCGGAAGGTCGGGCTGGTGACGAAGACCATCTTCGACGAACGCCGCCACTCCGCGAGCTTGTAGGGCCCGGTGCCCACCGGATGCTCCATCACCCTGTCGGGGGCGGCCTCGATCACTTCACGCGCGACCGCGCAGGTGACCACGCAGGTCGCCAGCAGGTACTGGAAGTTGTAGTTGACCTTCTGCAGCTTGATCCGCAGCGTGTAGCGGTCGAGCGCCTTCAGGCCGTCGACCTCGGTGTCGTAGTCGAACTTCCCGGTCTTGAGAGCCTTTTCGCGAACCGCCTGCATGCCGATCACATAAGGCTCGATCAGATACAGGTTCGGCGATTTCCAACGGGGATCGTACGAGCGCTTCACGCTGTACACGTAGTCCTGCGCGACCAGTTCGCGACGCTTGCCGTTGAAGGCGGGATCGTCGCTGAAGTAGATGCCCTTCCTGATCCGGATCGTCCAGGTCAGCCCGTCGGCGGACACCTCGGGCATGCCCTCGGTGGTGTTCGGCACCAGCTTCACCGGACGTGCCAGGTAGTCGTAGGTCAGCGGCGTGTCGAAGACGTTGGAGGTGAGGAAGTTGGAATACAGGTCGGAGATCTGCACCGGGTCGAACCCGGTCTCCGCGACCTCGAACGCGTAGCGCAGCACGCCAGGGCTGTAGCCCGGCGCTGACTGCGGCGCGTCGGCGGCGCCGACCGGCAGGACGACCCCGAAGCAGGCCAGGCAAGCGAGCAGGGCGAAACGGATTCGGGACATGGTCGCGGGCCGGTGGCTGACGGGGACGGAAGATTGTAGCGAGCAGCAGACGCCCGCCGACGAAAATCGCCTCCGGCCGGGCGAGTTGTCGCGTCAGCGGCAAATCGACATGCATAATCATCGCGCCTCTTCCGGGCGATTCGCCCCCCCGACTCCGCAGACTCCCGCGCCATTCCGCTACCGGCCCCGTGTTCGCCTATCTCCTTCGTCGCACCTGGCAGATCGTCCCGACACTGATCGGCGTGATCCTTCTGGTGTTCTTCCTGTTCAACGCGGTGGGCGGCGACCCGGCGGAACAGCTCGCGGGCCTGATCTCGAACCCCGAGCAGATCGCCTCGATCCGCAAGGAACTCGGTCTCGACCTGCCGGCGTGGCAACAACTGTGGATCTTCGTGACGCAGGTCGCGACCTTCGACTTCGGCAACAGCTGGGCGACCAACGAGTCGGTCGCACACATCTTCCAGACGCGGCTGCCGGCGACGCTGACGATCATGGTGCCCTGGCTGGTCCTGGAGACGGCGCTCGGCGTGGTGCTGGCACTGGCGGTGGCCGCAGTGCGCGGCTCGCTGACCGATCGCGCCATCATGATCGTCTGCACGGTGGCGGTATCGATCAGCTTCCTGGTCTACATCATCGTGTTCCAGTGGCTGTTCGCGTTTCGCCTCGGCTGGTTTCCCGTGCAGGGCTGGAGTTCCAGCACGTGGACCAACCTCACGCTGTACGCGCCGCTGCCGGTCATGCTCGCCGTGTTCGTGAGCCTCGCACCGCAGCTGCGGCTCTACCGTTCGTTCCTGCTCGACGAGATCGGCCACGACTACGTGCGCACCGCGCGCGCGAAGGGCCTGTCCGAGCGCGTGGTGATGCTCAAGCACGTGCTGCGCAACGCGATGATTCCCATCCTCACCAACATCGCGATCCAGGTTCCGACGCTGTTCGTCGGGTCGTTCCTGCTCGAGGTCTTCTTCTCGATCCCCGGCCTCGGTCGCGAGATCATCGTCGCGGTGAACCGCAGCGACTTCCCGGTGATCAAGGCCGCGACCGTGTATCTCGCGATGCTGACGATGGTCATCAACCTGCTCGCCGACGTGCTCTACAAGGCGGTCGATCCGCGGGTAACGTTCAAATGAGCGGCGCGTCGACGCCGCTCGCGCCGGGCGGCGAGTACGCCGCGGTGCCCGACGGGCCGGACCTGCCGGCGGCCGACCTGGCGGACCAGGCTGCCGATCGCGACGCGGCTTCGACCGGCGTGTGGCATGCGGCCGGCAAGCGGATGCTGCGCGACCGGGTCGGGATGGTCACGATGGTCGTCGTGGTGCTCTACCTGCTGGTCGTGGCCGGCTCCTGGTTCGGCTGGATCGCGTCCGACTGGCAGGCCGAGACCGGCGTCTCTTACGCGAGCCCGACCTTCCTCGGCAAGGTCGAGAACCTCGAGGCGCTCGGCGGCGCGGCCGACGGCGCCGCGAAGGGACCGACGCTCGACATCTCCGACGTCGATCCGCTCGCGCCGCGCTACCGTGAGTGGGCCGACCGCACCGCGAAGACGGATTCCGGGATCGTGCACCGGGCCGAGACCCTGCCGTTCGGCGCCGACAAGTGGGGCCGCGACGTCCTCAAGAAGGCGATCAAGGGCGCGCAGGTCTCGATCTTCGTGGGCCTCGCCGCCGCCCTCGTGGCGGTCGTCATCGGCACGCTGCTCGGGGCCGTCGCGGGCTATTTCCGCGGCTGGATCGACGACGTGTTCGAGTGGTTCTACAGCATCTTCACGTCGATCCCGTACATCCTCCTCATCCTGTCGTTCGCCGCGGTGTTCCGGGCCAATCCGGTCCTCGCCCACGCGGGCGTGCTGACCATCATCGCGGTGCTCGGGCTGACCGGCTGGACCAGCGCCTATCGGCTGGTCCGCGCCGAATACATCAAGCATCGCGCGCGGGAATACGTGCGCGCGGCCGACGCGATCGGCGCGTCCAACTTCTCGCGGATGTTCGTCCACATCCTGCCGAACGCGAGCCACGTCATCCTGGTGCGCCTGTCGCTCGACGTCGTGGCGTTCATCAAGGCCGAGGTCATCCTGTCGTTCCTGGGGCTCGGCGTCCCGATCGACATGGTGTCGTGGGGCACGATGCTGTCCGAGGCGCAGAGCGAACTGGTGATCGGCAAGTGGTGGCAGCTCGTGGCGGCCGGTGCCGGCATGGCGGTGCTCGTCACCGCCTTTTCGCTGTTCACCGACAGCCTGCGCGACGCGCTCGACCCGAAGCTCAAGTGACCGGACCCGCCGCCCGATGACGAACCCGTCCCGCAATCCCCGCGCTGCCGACGGCACGCTGCTGTCGATCCAGGACCTGCACGTCGACTTCGCCGTCGGCAGGAACAAGGTCTTCCATGCGGTCAAGGGCGTGAGCTTCGACGTGCCGCCCAATCGCACCATCGCGGTGGTGGGCGAGTCGGGCAGCGGCAAGAGCGTGACGGCGATGGCGATCCTGCGCCTGCTGCCCGACAACGCGAAGGTCTCGGGCACCATCCGTTTCGACGGACGCGACCTCGCGCACGAGCCGATGTCGTCGATCAAGCGGATGCGGGGCAACGACATTTCGGTAATCTTCCAGGAGCCGATGACGTCGCTCAACCCGGTCTTCACCGTCGGCGACCAGATCGCCGAGACGCTCAGCCTGCACGCGGGGCTGCGCGGGCAGGCGCTGCGCCAGCGGGTCGTCGAACTGGTCGACGAGGTCGGCATTCCCGATGCGGCACGCGCGATCGGCCGCTATCCGCACGAGCTCTCGGGCGGCCAGCAGCAGCGCGTGATGATCGCGATCGCCATCGCCTGCAATCCGCGGCTGCTGATCGCCGACGAGCCGACCACCGCGCTCGACGTGACGATCCAGAAGCAGATCCTCGACCTGGTCGCGCGTCTCAAGCGCGAGCATGCGATGAGCGTGCTCTTCATCACGCACGACCTGCGCGTGGTCGGCGAGTTCGCCGACGAGGTCGTGGTCATGCAGAGCGGCGAAGTGCGCGAGCGCGGCACCGTCGGCGAGATCTTCGGCGCGGCGCGCCATCCGTACACGCAGGCCCTGCTGGCCTGCCGGCCGCCGCTCGAACACCGTCCGGCGCGGCTCCCGATCGTCGCCGACTTCCTGTCCGGACGGGTCGCCGGCGCCCACGTGCTCGACGCCGTGCCGGACCGGCTGCCGCGTCCCGACGGGCCTGTGGTCCTGGAGGTCAAGCGACTGTCCAAGAGCTTCAAGGTCAAGCGCGGGCTGTTCGGCAGCGTCGAAGTGCCGGCCGTCAAGGAGGTGTCGTTCACGCTGCGGCGCGGCCGCACACTGGGACTGGTCGGCGAGTCGGGGTCGGGCAAGACCACCGTCGGCCTTTCGGTGATGCGCCTGCACGACGCGAGCGCGGGCGAGGTCTGGTTCGAGGGGCGCGACCTGATGACGCTGTCGCGCAACGAGCTGACGTCGATGCGGCGACGTCTGCAGATCGTGTTCCAGAATCCGTACGCGTCGCTGAACCCGCGCTTCACGGTCGGCCAGATCCTGCTCGAGCCGATGCGCATCCACCGCATCGAGGCCGACGATGCCGCACGGCTGCGCGTCGCCACCACGCTGCTCAAGCGCGTCGGGCTCCCCGAGTCGGCCCTCAACAAGTATCCCCACGAGTTCTCGGGCGGCCAGCGCCAGCGCATCGCGATCGCGCGCTGCCTGACGATGAAGCCCGAGGTCCTGATCTGCGACGAGTCCGTCTCGGCGCTCGACGTCTCGGTGCAGGCGCAGGTGCTCAACCTGCTGCTCGACCTGCAGGACGAGTTCGGGCTCGCCTACCTGTTCATCTCGCACGACCTGGCGGTGGTGCGTTACATCTCCGACGACGTCATGGTCATGAATCGCGGCGAGGTGGTCGAGATCGCCGACTCGGACACGATCTATCGCAGCCCGCAGAACCCGTACACCCAGCGCCTGCTGGCGTCGATCCCGCGCGGCTACGAGGCGGCCAAGCCCTCGCTCGCTGCCTGAGCCGCTGCGAGCGTCTCGAACACGATCCTGCGCACCTGCCGGTCGTAGAGCAGCGCGACGTGGCCGACGCCGCTGATCGCGATCTGCCGCGTCCCGTCGAGCGCACCGGTCCGCTGCGGATACACAATGTTGTCGTGATGGCTGAAGACCGTCGTCATCGGGTGTTCGGTGTCCGCAACAGGTGTCGGGAGCGTCGCGAGCCACGACGATCCGCGCTGCATCTGGACGACGCTCGGCGAACCCCCGAAGCGCGCGGTCCAGGTGCCGTGATGCGGCGTCCCCAGCGTGATCACGGGTCCGATGCGCGAGGCGTCGAGACGGTCCAGCGCGAGGCGCGCCACCAGGCCGCCCATGCTGTGCCCGACCAGCGCGACCCGCGTGGCGGGGCACCCTGCGCCGCGTGCTTCGGCGAGCAGGGCGTCGATCGCCCGGTCGATCACGGGTAGTTGCGTGTCGATCGCTGCGAGCGGGTTCGGCAGCGTGACCGCTTCGCACACATAGCCGCGGGCGGCGGCGTCGCGCATGAACGAGAGCCACACCGCGCGATTGCACAGGTAGCCGTGGATGAACAGGATCGGCAACCTCTGCAAACGCGCACCTGGGGCAGGGCGCTGCGCCGGCCGGCGCGGAAGGAACGGCGTCCCGAACCACACGCCACGCATCGACGCGTCGATCTCGGCATCGACCGTCTGGACGGCCTGCCACACCGAAAGCCGCACGTCCGCTGGGACCGGATCGCCGCGCAGCCGCGACATCGCGAAGTTCAGCGCGATCAGCAACGGATGGGCCGAGAACACGACGAAGAAACCGAGCAATCCGGCGGCCCACGGCCCGATGCGCGGTGCCAGCAGGTGGACCGAGAGCCAGGCCGCTGCCATCGCCGTCGCGATCAGCGCGACCCACAAGCCCCGCATGAATCCGGCGATCACGGCGACGCTAGTCGGCGACGAGCCGGGTGCCGAGGATGCGATCGTGGACGAATTGACCGTCGCGATCGACCAGCGCGTAGATAGGCGGCAGCAGCAGGGCCGCCGCCAGCGCGGCCACCGCGGCCCAACCCTGCACGTCGGCGAGGTAGAGGATGCCGAGGGTCGGCACCGCGAAGATCCACAGCAGCAGGTAGCGCGCGACCGCGCGGCCGACGGTGAGCCGGACGGCCGGTCCGACCAGTCGGATGCGCCAGGTCTTCATCGCCAGCGTCTGGCCGCCGTGGGTCCAGAACCATACGAAATAAGCGCCGAGCACCACGAACAGCCAGGCCTGGCGGGTGTGGCGCAGCATCAGCGCGTTGCGGCTCTGCGTGAGGGTGTCGAACAGGTAGCCGGCAACGAACACGACCGCGAACAGCAGCATCGCCTCGTAGGTCATCGACAGCAGCCGGCGGCGCAATGGCGGCGCGGATCCTGCGGGCGCCTCGGTACTCGGGTCGGTCTGGTTCAAGCGGACGGGAGCAGGGCGCCGGTCAGGGAGCGGGAACGACGGGCGGAGTTGCCACCGGGGCGGCCTGCTGCGGGACGTCGGCAGGCTTGGCGGCCGGCCGGGCGGGCGCGACGAGCGGGCTGGCACTCTTCTGCGCGGCGACCGCGGGATTGCGGACCTGGGCCCCTTCGCGGATCTGGACGCGCCGCTCGACGGGTGCGGGAACCGGCTTGGGGACGATGATGCCCTTGCTCGCCTGGCCCCGCGTGGTCAACGCCTCGCGCTTTTCCGGCGGCAGTTCCTGGTATTTGCGCAGCAGGTCCGCGCGCTGCTCCGGGTTCATCGAGCGGATCCGCGCGAAGCTGTCCCGGGCGACGCGCCGCTGCGCGGGCGTCAGCCGTGCCCATTCGCGCATGCGCTGCTGCGTCCGGCCCTGCTCGTCGGGGCTCATCTTCGGGTAGCGATTGGCGATCTCGACCCACTTCTTCTTGGTCTGCCAGTCGAGATGTTCCCAGTCCTCGGCGAGCGGTGCCAGGGCCTCGCGCTGGGGCGTCGGCAACTCGATCCAGTAGGGCCTTGCAGGCTTGAGCGATGCAGCGGGCGCCGTTGCCGCGTGATGCGGGGTGGCGGGCGCTTCGATCGCGCGGACCGAAGAGGCGACCATGACCGTCACCGCGACGCCGAACGAACAGGCGAGGGACAACGCTGTGCGCAAGCGGCGCTTGCGCGCGACCGTCATGGATTCTGCTTGAGGTAGGCGTTGAAGCCCTGATCGGCGTACGCACTGATCGGCAGATCGTCGTTGAGCACCGCCGTGTCCACGTCGGCGAGGTCCTGGATGCGACGATCCTGTTCGAACTGGTACAGCCCCGCCAGACACACACCGACGAGGACGATCAGCGAGAACACCATGCCGCTTCGGGCGAATCCGAACCGTCCCCCGTCTACACCACCGGCCGTGGCCAGTTGACGGACCGGCGCGCGGCGTGCGCTGGGCAGGGCCTGAACGCGCAGGGCGGCCTTGCGGGCCAGCGCCAGCCGCTGCAGCGTCGCATCCGGCAGCGCGTGCGTCGATTGATCGAGCGCACGGCAGACCCGTGCCGCGAAACGGCGTTCCGCGTCTCCGGCAGTCATGAGTCGCGCCGCATCGTTCGGCGCATCGAGGCGTTTCATAGTCTGATTCCCTTCGCCTTCAAGGCCAGCGCGAGCGCATGAGTCGCCCGGGAACAATGCGTCTTGACGCTTCCTTCCGAACAACCCATCGCCGCGGCCGTCTCGGCGACGTCCATTTCTTCCCAGTAACGCAACACGAAAGCCTCTCGTTGACGAGCCGGCAGCCGCTGGATCTCCTGGTCGATTGCCGCCAGCACTTGGCTGCGCTCGACCTGGTCGGCAGCACTCTCGGCCTGCCGGGAGCCGTCTTCCGCTTCGAGACTCTCCAGGAAATCAAACTCCTCGTTGTCCTTTCCGGTTGACAGGTCGGAGAACAACGTCGTCCACGTCGAGCGCACCTTCTGGCGCCGGAACCAGTCGTGGATGACGTTCTGGAGGATGCGCTGGAACAGCATCGGCCACTCGGCGGCCGGCTTGTCGCCGTAGCTTTCGGACAGCTTGATCATCGCGTCCTGCACGATGTCGAGCGCCGAGGCGTCGTCGCGCACGGCGTATGCCGCCTGCTTGAAGGCGCGCCGTTCGACGGATTCCAGGAATTGGGAGAGTTCTGCTGAGCTGGCCATGAGGCAGCGAGTCTGTGCTTCGCGTCGCCTCGGGCGGCCGCGCGAGGGCCGCGTGGCCGGTGGCGATCTTGAAAGGCGGCAATCGTAACAAATGCGCCACACCGACGGCCGCCGGGATGGCGGCCGCTTGACCCTGCTTGCTGCACCGCGCTATCGTCCGCCTCCCGTTGCAGGCCCGGCATGTCGGGCTCGCAACACTGATTCAAGCCGACCGGTGGCCGCGCAAGATGCGCCTGCCGAGCGGCGCGCCGACAGCGTCATCGCTAGCAAGCGTGTTCGAACCCGGGCCACAAGCCCTGCAGAGAACATCCAATCAATCTCCTGTGGACCTTGAAAGGAAGCACCATGGAAATCACCGGCGCAGAGATCGTCGTGCGTTGCCTCGCGGAAGAAAAGGTCGAACACGTGTTCGGCTATCCCGGCGGCGCGGTGTTGTATATCTACGACGAAATCTTCAAGCAGGACCAGTTCCAGCACATCCTCGTTCGCCACGAGCAGGCCGCGTTGCACGCGGCCGATGCCTACTCGCGCTCCAGCCGCAAGGTCGGCGTCGCGCTGGTCACGAGCGGACCCGGCGTCACCAACGCGGTGACCGGCCTCGCCACCGCGTACATGGACTCGATCCCGATGGTCGTGATCTCGGGGCAGGTGCCGAGTCACGCGATCGGCCAGGACGCGTTCCAGGAGTGCGACACCGTCGGCATCACGCGTCCGTGCGTCAAGCACAACTTCCTGGTCAAGGACGTGAAGGATCTGGCGATGACGATGAAGAAGGCGTTCTTCATCGCGCAGAGCGGACGCCCGGGTCCGGTCCTGGTCGACATCCCGAAGGACATCACGACGCACAAGGCGACCTTCGACTATTCGATGCCCGTCGAGATGCGCTCGTACAAGCCGGCCGAGAAGGGCCACCTCGGCCAGATCAAGAAGGCGCTGCAGCTGCTGATGACTGCCGAGCGTCCGATGATCTACGCGGGCGGCGGCGTCATCCTCGCCAACGCGTCGAACGAACTGAACCACCTCGTCGACCGTCTCGGCGCGCCGTGTACCACCACGCTGATGGGCCTCGGCGGTTTCAAGGCCAGCGATCCGAAGTACGTCGGCATGCCCGGCATGCACGGGACCTACGAAGCCAACATGGCGATGCAGCACTGCGACGTGCTGCTCGCGGTCGGCGCGCGCTTCGACGATCGCGTCATCGGCAACCCCGCGCACTTCGCGCAGAACGTGCGCAAGATCATCCACATCGACATCGATCCGTCGTCGATCAGCAAGCGCGTCAAGGTCGACGTGCCGATCGTCGGCAACGTGCGCGAGGTGCTCGTCGAACTGATGGCGCAGCTCGACCTCGCGTACCAGAAGGCGCCGCGCGACGAGAAGGCGGACGCGAAGCGTCTGTCGGGGTGGTGGGCGCAGGTCAACGAATGGCGCAGGAAGGATTGCATGGCCTATGCCGGCTCCGACACGCTGATCAAGCCGCAGTACGTGATCGAGAAGCTGTGGGAGGTCACCGGCGGCAACGCGTTCGTGACCTCCGATGTCGGGCAGCACCAGATGTGGGCCGCGCAGTACTACCCCTTCGATCAGCCGCGTCGCTGGATCAACTCGGGCGGGCTCGGCACGATGGGCTTCGGCCTGCCCGCTGCGATGGGCGTGGTCAAGGCCAACCCAGGCGCCGACGTCGCTTGCGTGACCGGCGAGGGCAGCATCCAGATGTGCATCCAGGAGCTGTCGACCTGCAAGCAGTACCACCTGCCGATCAAGGTCGTCAGCCTGAACAACCGGTATCTCGGCATGGTCCGGCAGTGGCAGCAGATCGACTACTCGAGCCGCTACAGCGAGAGCTACATGGACGCGTTGCCGGACTTCGTCGCGCTGGCCGAGGCGTATGGGCACATCGGCCTGCGCATCGACAAGCCGGCCGACGTGGAGCCGGCGCTCAAGGAGGCCTTCGCGAAGAAGGACCGCCTGGTGTTCCTCGACATCATCACGGACCAGACCGAGAACGTCTGGCCGATGGTCAAGACCGGCAAGGGCCTGACCGAGATGCTGCTCGGCTCCGAGGACCTGTGATGGAACGCGGAAACCGCCACATCATCTCCGTCCTCCTCGAGAACGAGGCCGGTGCGCTGTCGCGCGTCGTCGGCCTGTTCTCCGCGCGCGGCTACAACATCGAGACGCTGACGGTGGCGCCTACCGAAGATCCGACGCTGTCGCGCATGACGATCGTCACCGCCGGTTCCGACGACGTGATCGAGCAGATCACCAAGCACCTGAACCGGCTGATCGAGGTCGTCAAGGTCGTCGACCTCACCGAAGGCGCGCACATCGAGCGCGAGCTGATGCTGATGAAGGTGAGGGCGGTGGGCAAGGAGCGCGAGGAGCTCAAGCGCACCGCCGACATCTTCCGCGGACGCATCATCGACGTGACCGAGAAGAGCTACACGATCGAGCTCACCGGCGCGGCCACCAAGCTCGACGCGTTCATCGAGGCCATCGACCGCGCGGCGATCCTCGAGACAGTCCGCACCGGCGCGAGCGGCATCGGCCGCGGCGAACGCATCCTGAAGGTCTAGGCAGCAGCACACTCCTTCCCCCACCGGGGGAAGGCCGGGATAGGCGAAGCGCGCAGCGCTTCGACGGTCCCGGACAACCACAATCCAAACGAGAAGGGGAAACACCCATGAAGGTCTACTACGACAAGGACGCCGACCTCTCGCTCATCAAGGGCAAGAAGGTCGCCATCATCGGTTACGGCTCGCAGGGTCACGCGCACGCGCAGAACCTGAAGGACTCCGGCGGCGACGTGGTCGTCGGGCTGCGCAAGGGTGGGGCCAGCTGGGACAAGGTCGCGAAGGCCGGCCTGACGGTCGCCGACGTCAAGGAAGCCGTCAGCGGCGCCGACTTCGTGATGATGCTGCTGCCCGACGAGCACATCGGCCAGGTCTACCGCGAGGACATCGAGCCGAACATCAAGAACGGCGCCACGCTCGCGTTCGCGCACGGCTTCAACATCCACTACGGACAGGTGATGCCGCGCGCCGACCTCGACGTCGTGATGGTCGCGCCGAAGGCGCCGGGCCACACGGTGCGCGGCACCTACACGCAGGGTGGCGGCGTGCCGATGCTGATCGCGGTGCACCAGGACACGTCGGGCCATGCGCGCGACATCGCGCTGTCGTACGCCGCGGCGATCGGCGGCGGCCGTGCCGGCGTGATCGAGACCAACTTCCGCGAGGAGACCGAGACCGATCTCTTCGGCGAGCAGACCGTGCTGTGCGGCGGTGCCGTCGAGCTGATCAAGACCGGCTTCGAGGTTCTGGTCGAAGCCGGCTACGCGCCCGAGATGGCCTACTTCGAGTGCCTGCACGAACTCAAGCTGATCGTCGACCTGATCTACGAGGGCGGCATCGCGAACATGAACTACGGCATCTCCAACAACGCCGAGTACGGCGAGTACGTGACCGGACCGAAGGTGGTCACGAAGGAGACCAAGGAAGCGATGCGCCAGTGCCTGAAGGACATCCAGACCGGCGAGTACGCGAAGAACTTCATCCTCGAGAGCCGCGCGGGCGGACCGACGCTGCTGTCGCGCCGTCGCCTGATGGCCGAGCATCCGATCGAGCAGGTCGGCAGCAAGCTGCGCGAGATGATGCCGTGGATCAAGGCCAACAAGCTGGTCGACCAGACCCGCAACTGACGGCGCGCCGGGGGGCGTGCGCTCCCCGGTGATACTCTCGGCCGCCATGATCTCCACTTCGATGTCACGCCTGCCGATCGCCGTTGTCGCGATGCTGCTCGTCGCCGGCGTGGCGGGCTGCAAGCGCAGCGAGGAGCCGCAGCCCGACTACCTCAAGACGCAGCGCGAGGCGATGGAGCGCGCGAAGGAGGTGGGCAAGACGATGCAGAAGGCCGTGGATCAAGAAGGCAGGAAAGCCGACGAGGAAGGCAAGTAGTGGCCCGCTTCACGAGGCGCCCGGTCAAGGGCGGCGTGCGCAGGCCGTGGCGCTCGCGGCTGCGCGCCGGCAAGGAAGGCGCGTCGCGTCCGGTGCCGCGGGACGTTGCCGACGACACCGCCGCGACCAAGCCGCACAAGGGCATCTACCTGCTGCCCAACGCGTTCACGACGGCAGCGCTGTTCAGCGGCTTCTTCGCGATCGTGCAGGCGATGAACCTGCGCTTCGACACGGCCGCGATCGCCATCTTCGCGTCGATGGTGCTCGACAGCCTCGACGGCCGCGTGGCGCGGCTGACGAACACGCAGAGCGAGTTCGGGGCCGAGTACGACAGCCTTGCCGACATGGTGTCGTTCGGCGCCGCGCCCGCGCTGGTGATCTACGAATGGTCGCTGCGCGGCCTGGGCAAGTGGGGCTGGGTCGCCGCGTTCGTCTACGTCGCCGGCGCCGCGCTGCGGCTGGCGCGCTTCAACACCAATCTCGCGGTCGTGGACAAGCGCTTCTTCCAGGGCCTGCCCAGTCCGGCTTCCGCCGCGCTCGTCGCCGGTTTCGTGTGGGTCTTCGAGGACCTGCGCTACGTCGGCAGCGACCTCGCGTGGCCGTCGTGGATCATCACGGTCTACGCGGGACTGTCGATGGTCAGCAACTCGCCGTTCTGGAGCGGCAAGTCGGTCAACTTCAGGAAGAGCGTGCCGTTCATCGTCGTCGTGCTGATCATGCTGGCCTTCGTCGCGGTGTCCGCCGATCCGCCGAAGTGGCTCTTCGCGATGTTCGTCGCCTACGGACTCTCGGGCCACCTGCTGTGGCTGTGGCGTCTCGTGCGGCGCCGCCAGCCCGACCTTTCGTGACGCGCGCCTCCACAATGTGCTTGACGCGGTCGGGCACCGTGCTACATTGCAAGGCCATGACGACTCGCTCCATCGCGCTGCTACTACCCATCGAGGTCACCCGGGCCCGCTGAGCGTTCACGTCTGTCGCTTTCAACTCCACGGCCCGACTGCTTTTGCATCGGGCCGTTTTGTTTTGTCCTGCCGCTGTTGCCGTTCCGATCGATCGAAAGGAAAGATCATGCTGACCCACCCCGCCACCAAGTACCGGGCCTTCCCGCCGGTCGGATTGAAGGATCGCACCTGGCCCGATGCCGTGCTGACGCGCGGCCCGATCTGGCTGAGCACCGACCTGCGCGACGGCAACCAGGCGCTGATCGAGCCGATGGATCCCGAGCGCAAGCTGAAGATGTTCCAGACGCTGGTCGCGATCGGTTTCAAGGAGATCGAGGTCGGCTTCCCGTCCGCGTCGCAGGCCGACTTCGACTTCGTGCGCCTGCTGATCGAGCAGGGGCACATCCCGGACGACGTGACGATCCAGGTGCTGACACCGGCCCGCGCCGCGCTCGTGGAGCGGACTATCGAGGCGCTCGACGGCATTCCCCGGGCGATCGTCCATCTTTACAACGCGACGGCGCCGATCATGCGCCGCGTGGTGCTCGGGCTGACCGAGGACGGCGTGGTCGACCTCGCGGTGACGCACACAAAGATGATCCGCACGATGACCGACGCGCGTCCCGGCACGCAGTGGTCGCTCGAGTATTCGCCGGAGATGTTCTCGGGCACCGAGCTGGCCTTCAGCAAGCGCGTCGTCGACGCGGTCAGCGAGGCCTGGGGCGCAACGCCGACCCGCAAGCTGATCGTCAACCTGCCGTCGACGGTCGAGCACAGCACGCCGAACATCTTCGCGGACATGATCGAGTGGATGCATCGTCACCTCGATCGCCGCGATTCCATCGTGCTGTCGATCCATCCGCACAATGACCGCGGTACCGGCACGGCCGCCGGCGAGTTCGCGCTGATGGCTGGCGCCGACCGCATCGAGGGCTGCCTGTTCGGCAACGGCGAGCGGACCGGCAATGTCGACGTGGTGAACATCGCGCTCAATCTCTACACGCAGGGCGTGGCGCCGGGACTCGACTTCTCGAGGATCGACGAGATCCGTCGCGTCGTCGAGCACTGCAACCAGTTGCCGGTGCATCCGCGCCATCCGTACGTCGGCGACCTCGTCTACACGTCGTTCTCCGGATCGCACCAGGACGCCATCAAGAAGGCGCTGCATGCGCGCAAGGATGGCGACATCTGGGACATGCCGTACCTGCCCATCGACCCGATCGACCTCGGCCGCAACTACGAGGCCGTGATCCGCGTGAACAGCCAGTCGGGCAAGGGCGGCATCTCCTATCTGCTCGAGAACGCCTATCACCTCGAACTGCCGCGCCGACTGCAGATCGAGTTCAGCCGGGTGGTGCAGGCGGTGATGGACGACGACGGCAAGGAGCTGTCCGCCGCGATGATCTGGGACATCTTCGAGACCGAGTACGGGCTGGGTGCGGCCAGTGCCGCCATCGAGCACGCGACGATCGCGGACGCCAGCGATGGGCGCGTGACGGTCAGGGCCGACGTGGTCGATGCGCAAGGCCGGGTCACGGTGTCGGGCCAGGGCAACGGCCCGCTCGACGCGTTCGTCGACGGGCTGCGGGCGGTGTCCGGCCGGCAGGTCGAGGTGCTCGACTATCACGAGCACGCGGTCGGCGGTGGCGCGCAGGCGCGCGCTGCGGCGTATCTGGAGGTGAGCGTCGACGGGGGTGCCCCGATGTTCGGCGTCGGCATCGACGCGAACATCGTCCACGCGTCGATCAAGGCCGTGCTGAGCGGCGTGATGCGCAGCCGGCGCGCGGGCGGTACGACAACGAGTCTGGCCGGCGCCGAGCGTCTGGCGGCGTGAGCTTCAAGGATGGCGCGACGTAAATCCCTGGTTCGCAACGCGCTTGCTTGACGAAATGCATCAAAGACCGCTAAAATAGCGGGGTTTGTTGGTTCCTTGCCGCACCGCGCACGCATCGCGGGCGGCCATCTCAAGTCCATAAGGAGAATTCATGCGTCACTACGAAATCGTATTGATCATCCATCCCGACCAGAGCGAGCAGGTTCCTGCGATGCTCACGCGCTACAAGGGATTGGTGACCGGCAAGTCCGGAAAGATCCATCGCGCCGAAGACTGGGGTCGTCGTCAGCTGGCCTACCCGATCGACAAGATCGCCAAGGCCCACTACGTCTGCCTGAACATCGAGGCCGACCGGGCCACGCTCGAGGAGCTGGAACACGGCTTCAAGTTCAACGACGCCGTCATCCGCCACCTGATCGTCACGACGAAGAAGGCCGAGACCGCGCCGTCGCCGATGATGAAGGAAGGGTCCAAGGAAGGCGCCAAGGAAGGTTCGCGGGACGGAGCTCGTGAAGAGCGCCGCCCTGCAGCCGCCGCAGCAGCCCCGGTCGTGGCGGAGACGCCGGCCGCCTGAGCGCTGTCCGCTTCGCTGCCTGACGTTCCGGTCCACCCGCCATCAACCGCTTCGAGCTCACCGCGACGCTGATCCAGCGCGACGTGATCCGCTACACGCCCTCGGGCATGCCGCTGATCGACTGCGTCCTGCATCACACGTCGGAACTGAGCGAAGCAGGGCAGTTGAGGCAGGTGGAACTCGAAGCCCCCGCGATCGCGTTCGAGAGCGTGGCGCTGAGACTGGCGAACAGCAGGCTGGACGAAACCTACCGCTTCACGGGTTTCGTCGCGAACCGCAGCCGCAAGAGCAAACGGACCGTTTTCCATATCGTTCAATTCGAATCCATTCGCGACCCGGTCGCGGACTAGCAAAGAGGAACAGAAATGCCATCACCACGTCGCTTCGGCAAAGGCAAGGGCAAGGGCAAGGACCTGAAGAAACGCCAACAGCAGAACCCGCTGTTCAAGCGCAAGCGCTTCTGCCGCTTCACCGCGGCCAAGGTCGACCAGATCGACTACAAGGATGTCGAGCTGCTCAAGGACTTCATCCAGGAGAACGGCAAGATGATGCCGGCTCGCCTGACCGGGACCAAGGCGCACTACCAGCGCCAGTTGAGCAGCTGCATCATGCGTGCACGTTTCCTCGCGCTGCTGCCGTACACCGACCTTCACAACTAAAGAGAGGACGACATCATGCAGATCATCCTTCTCGAGAAGGTCAACAACCTCGGCGGCCTCGGTGACGTCGTCAAGGTCAAGGACGGCTTCGCCCGCAATTTCCTGATCCCGCAGCGGATGGCCCGTCGTGCCACCGCAGCCAACATCGCCGAGTTCGCCACCAAGCGCGCAGACCTCGAAAAGGCGGCTGCCGAGAAGCTGGCGGCGGCCCAGGGCGTCGGCGAGAAGCTGTCGGGCCTGACGGTCCAGATCCCGGCCAAGGCCGGTGTCGACGGTCGCCTGTTCGGTTCGGTGACCAACGCCGACATCGCCGAAGCGCTCGGCAAGCAAGGATTCAAGGTCGAGAAGGCGCAAGTTCGCCTGCCCACCGGTCCGCTGAAGACCGTCGGCGACTTCCCGGTCTCGATCGCGCTGCATACCGACGTCCTCAGCGACATCACGGTGTCGGTGCTCGGCGAACACGCCTGATCGTTCGCGCGCTAGCAAAGAAGGCCGGGCTCGCCCCGGCCTTTTTTCATGGCGGCCCGCGAACTCTCCACCGCCCTGCACAGCAGATGCACAGGCTTGTGCACAGTGTTGCGCACAGCCCTTCCAAGCCACGTGAACTATAGTGACCGACCCTGCCGAAGGCGTTTCGCCATCGCGCCGGACGCCGATCCTTCCACTTCCGAAAGCCGATGAACAACCCGATTCCCCTGCGGGCCGAGCGCGGCGGCGAACACGCCGGTGCGCGCGAAGGTTCGTCCGGTGACCGGCAGATCGAGTCGCTGCGCGTCCCGCCGCATTCGATCGAGGCCGAGCAGTCGGTGCTCGGCGGGCTCCTGCTCGACAACACGGCGCTCGACAAGATTTCCGACCACCTGCGCGGCGACGACTTCTATCGCCACGACCACCAGCTGATCTACCAGCACATCGTCCGCCTGATCGACCAGAGCCGGCCGGCCGACGTCATCACGGTGTTCGACGCGTTGACCTCGTCGGGCAAGATCGACGAGGTCGGCGGGCTGATCTACCTGAATGCGCTGGCGCAGAACACGCCGTCGGCCGCGAACATCCGGCGCTACGCCGAGATCGTCCGCGGCCGCTCGGTGATGCGTCGGCTGGTCAGCGTCAGCGACGAGATCGCCGAGTCGGCGTTCAGTCCGAACGGCCGCGAGACCGACCAGATCCTTGACGAGGCCGAGTCCAAGATCTTCGCGATCGCCGAGGAAGGCTCGCGCGGCTCGCAGGGCTTCGTCGAGCTGCAGCCACTGCTGGCCAAGGTCGTCGAACGCATCGACGAGCTCTACCACCGCGACAATCCGAGCGACATCACCGGCGTGCCGACCGGCTTCGCCGACCTCGATGGCAAGACGTCGGGCCTGCAGCCTGGCGACCTGATCATCGTCGCGGGGCG
>Ga0123337_10001155_pt1 | contig 35689 bp, 30 predicted proteins | sample frozenSSSSmetaG_FD_89792 | JGI IMG/M metagenome (GOLD analysis project Ga0123337, IMG submission 89792) | Glacier valley bacterial and archeal communities from Borup Fiord, Nunavut, Canada, to study Microbial Dark Matter (Phase II) -... | ecosystem: Environmental > Aquatic > Freshwater > Ice >...
CTATTTTTGATTTTAGTTTAAAATAATTGATATTTAAATTATAATAGTTCATTAAAATGGGAGTGTTGAAAATCGTGGTCTCGCTTAGGTGGGCGGAGAGTAATGGCCCCAACTCTTACCTACGGCGTGAATTGCTCTCCGGCTTAGTCCCACGACAACTAAAACAATCTCATAGTATCTGAGTAAGGATATACAACTATGATAATAGTAATTCAGGGGTACATGTGTATTTTCATTATTGCATTGAGTCTAACATCTACTCTTACTCTCCGAATTACAACCATCAACTCCAACCGTTCAAAAGCAGGCAAATCTCTAAAAATCGAGGTCTATAAATTGCTCATTGTATTTGGTGAAGCTCTATAATTGATCTTCAAATCGCCGAATCATCAATCCATTCTCCGCCAAAACATCCTTAACTTCTTTCACGGTATACTCGCCTCTGTGGAACATGCCAGCACCGAGAGCTGCATCGGTATTTGTCTTTGCAAAGACTTCCTCAAAATGGCCTGGATTTCCAGCTCCGCTGGACGCAATGACGGGAATAGTAATTGCACCCTTGACTTGGTTGATAAGCTCAAGATCGAAACCGCTGTTTGTGCCGTCCTTGTCGATACAGTTCAGCAAGATCTCGCCAGCACCCATCGCTTCCACGGCCGAGGTGAGCTGGACGACATCCATATCTCGTGTCTCCCGCCCACCCTTGATGGTACAAGCATACCAGCAAAATCTCTCCCCATCGGGACCTGGGTTTGACGTTTCGATGACGGAGTGCGTCGTCTTATCTGGGCTGGAAACGTAGACTCTTTTAGGATCCACACTTACAACCACAGCCTGATTGCCATATGCTTTTGAGATTTGCTCAATTGCTGTCTGACCAGAGAGTTTCTTTCCTGCAGCATAGTATTGCTCTGCTGCAATGACGGCATCCGAACCGATAGAGACCTTGTCCGCCCCACTCTTGAAATACATCGTTGCAATATCGAGTGCGGAGATCTTGGTGCCATCAGTATCGATTGTATCTCGAATTCCTCCTCCAATTGTCAGAGGCACAAAAACAGTCTCGGAAGTTCTTCGCAGAACTTCAAGCATGGGGAGATCTGCAACTGGACAATCCCGGAAGCTTGTGATGTTAAGAAATGTAACCTCATCTGCTCCCTGTTCGTAGTATTTCCTTGCCATCTCAACTGGCTTTCCCAGATTGCGCACATCACCTCCACTGCCCTTCTCGCGGACATCATATTGATCACCCTTAGTGACAACCAGATCTCCTTGGTCATTGGTCCTGACGTCCAAACAAGCAATAACTCTTTTGGTCAAGCCCTCCTTTGTGGCTGTGATATCTGAGACAGTATAGTCTGAATCCTTAGAGCCATCCAAGAATGCCTTGATGACTCTTAGACCGGCCATTCCACTCTTTTCTGGGTGGAATTGAGTAATAAGGACGTTGTCTCTAGCCAATGCGCCAACAAACTCTTCATCCCCATACCTTGCCGTCGCAACAGACCAGCCTTGTGCCTCGAACTCCCCTTTGCGATATGGGACTTTGTACGAGTGGACATAATAGTATTTTGAGTCTGGTCGCAGGCCAAAGAATCCCTTGCCAGATGTGTTCGCGCTGTTCCAGCCGATGTGTGGTACTGACTTCGACGTATCGTCGAATCTGTCCAGGTGACCCTTGATGATGCCGAGACCCTCCACAGCTGGGTTTTCGGAGGAACCCTCAAACAATGCCTGAAGTCCGACACATATTCCCAAGAAGGGTTTACCAGCTTCGATGTGCTTTCGTACCGCAGGGAGGTATTGCGACGCAGAGAGTTGAGTCAAGCAGTGGCCAAAGTGACCAACGCCGGGGAGAATTAATCTCTAAGGTCAAAAATAAGTCTCAAGATTTCCCAAGATTATGAAGTACAACTTACGTCTGCCTTTTCAACATCTTCGGGAGACCTGATCCACTCGACGGTGTAGCCAACCTTTTCTATCGCATTGACAAGACTGCGGATGTTGCCCGCAACATAGTCTAAAAGATGCACTGTTGGCATGATTGATTGTCTTCAGAATAGTAGAATAAATAGGAAATAAAGGCCACAGTCTAGAAAAGAGTATTCAGACTCCAATTATGTCCGTCTGCACAGGGAATTGTCTTTTGAGTCATCCACCCCTCCAATCGATGTCTCCATGTACCAGGCTAAGAAATATATTGCCTACTCTGACCGCCTTGTTTTGACCGAATTCGGACGTCACAGAAACATCAATCAGGAACAGCTAGGCACTTGGAAGTTGTGCATATATCCAAGAGACTATTGAAGTCTGTCTACGAGGACTAGTATTGGAAGGCCGCTATCTACACATCTACACAGAAATTTGACAGGGGTTTAGCCCAAAATCTCGAGAAATTGGTGATCCATGCATGGATGGAAGCAGGTTTGGCATCGTCTTTTATCATTTTCAGGCACCTTGACGGTCGATAGTCCGAAGAAAACTGAGATTTAACACCTATCGAAGTTTTCAGACTTCATGTTTCCCTCTTACTGTCATGTCCCTGGCAGATTTTGGAGGGTCCGCTGCCGGGCCTCACACTCTCATCATAACCAACAACTTCTTTGCCACAGTATATGACGTTTATGATGACAGAATGTGTGATCTTTACTGCTTAAGTTCATGCCAGATCTTCAAGATCAGAGGACCGTTTTGAATATTGAATGTATCAGGTGGCACCTGTATCTCAACGAATGGGTTGCTTCTCGAGATGGATAAGTCCATTTGCTGGCTATATATTCTTGTCAGCCCGAACTCAGGACATAGAAGACGGATACTTACTGGTGAGAATTGCCGTAAATGTACCCCGGCCTCTCGAAAGACAGCGGCCGTTTCGCCATCCATGCTATAGCCTTGACTGTAGACGACTTCACTGATCCCAACTTGGGCTATCTTGATACTACATGTCAAGCACGGACATGTATCGCAGTATAAGGTGGCGCCTTCACGAATTCTCTCTCTTCCTGCTTCGAGCAAGGCATTCTCCTCGGCATGAATGCACAAGCATGTAGACAAGCCAACACCGGAGCCCTGGCCATCGTTGCATCTCGGACAGCCGCCCTCTCCGCAGTTCGTCAGTCCACGGGGCGTGCCATTGTAGCCAGTGCTAATAACTCGCTTTTCCCGAACCAAGACACAGCCAACCCTTCGCTTCATGCAATTACTTCTCTGGGCAGCAAGAGAAGCCAGTTCCATGAAGTATTGGTCCCAACTGGGCCTCAGACGATCCTCATTGGTTAAATCCAGCTTTCCCAGAGTCGCATAGAGATGTGCCAAGTCCGACGACGTGTTGAGGAGGCGGATTGTAGCACGAGAGATGAGCGGCAGAAGACCAGAGCTTGCATTATATAGATGGTCATCCGACCTCAAAAGAAAATCCTCGAGGCTGAGACCCTCACCCGAAGAGCCAGAGGACAAGGAATTCGAAGAACGTAGCCGCTCTTGAAAACGCTTCCAGCGGACACTCACAGGTGCATCGACGCTGACGAGAATAAAGAATGGCCGACGAACGAGAATATCAAGGACAGCCTCACTGTAGATGTCCGTAGTCACCCAGCGTTGCTGCCATCGCGAGGTCACAAATTCGACAAGCTCATCTACAGTCTGAAACGCATGCTTATCGTCAGATGTAGCTGCTTTGCCGGAGTGCTGCAAAAATAGATGTGTAAAGCCGTGATGCTCAACCAAGTACTGAGCAACGGTACGCTTCCCAGAGCAAATGCCACCGCAGAGTCCGATAAACATTGTTTTTTCTCTCCACCCAGATTGTTCACGTCTTGCCGTCCTAATACGCAGGTAAATGTGTTATAAAAATCAACAATACACAGCAGGCAGAACTCCAAGGAAAGAGGGAAACGCTATACAGTCCGCGTGAAACAATGTGTCGTTATTATGGTTGCTGTTGTTATTGCTGTTGCTGTATTGTTATTATCATTGTACTTCTGTGTACCTGCAGCTCATAAAGCACCGGTGAAAAGAATGTCCGTTGTCCGTTACAGGGCAAGGGAGGAGTACTTCGTAGTATGGGGTACATATGTACATACTCTATGGAGTACTGCTCTTGACCGCGTGCCCCGCACTAAGCCATTCAGGTATCGTGGAGTCGAGTGCTTGCAGACTGCGGAGTATCTACATTTACTACCTAGGCAAAACATCATCCACCTGTATACTGCATAATACTGCATACGACTATCTCCTACTTCTCTTACTCCTCCTCACAGGTATCACTCCTTCTCGGAGAGCATCGTCCTTCCTATTTTCTTATTCCCCGTCAGCACACGAAGACCTCAAAGCTGGCTGCGACTTCGATTCCACAAATTCACCATGACTCTTCAGTATGCGCCATTTCAGTCTGAGATCGAACTTCCCTTCTACTCGGCCCTTTCCAACCTCAAGATCGACCATGACCGGCTGGATGTGTCTGCTCGCCAAGTCCTAGGACTATACGGAGCGCCCATAAATCCAACGTCGCGGACGAGTTGCCAGATGCAGATTTTGGGTAATGCCTTGACCAGTTCGTCGTAAGTCAAAGGACGGCGTGTACGATTCGTCAGAAGCGCATTTAATAACTGTTTCTTGCGAAGAGTCCCAGCCGGCCTTGTTCGCGCCGAGGGAATAATACGAAATGTCAACACTATCGAGGACTTCAAGAATTCTGATAAAACCGCAATGTTGAACACAGCAGGGAAACAGGTATGCTGGCCTTGAGTGAATCAACATGAGTCCAAATGCAAGCGCTAATCTTAGTAGATCTGGGATGCCATACAGGACGGCACCATTTACTCACTGCCGTCACTACTTTCCTCATTTACAATACTTTCTTTTGCAGATTTAAAGAAATATCGATTTACTACGTGGTCTGGTTTTCCAGCGCTTCATTCAGATCCTGTTTGGAAGCAGTTCGCCGCAGTGGAGCGCCTCAACGGGCGCGAGTCGACAGCACTTGTTGAGGAGGTTGGCACTTGGAAATATGGCGTGGATCCGAGAGAGCATGGCTTTTTCCTGGCCAAAAAAGTGCATAGTCCCAAACCACAAGTCGATCAAGATACAGAAAACACAGAGTTCTCCGAAGATCCTGTATATGATTGGAAGATTGCGTCGCTCAGTGCATTCGAGACAGGATTCTTCCGGGATGTCAAGCCTGAAGATCAGTATGTTGCCTTTGCAGACCCTTCTACATATCCAGAGAATCCTGGCTGGATGTTGCGGAATCTCCTGGTCTTGATTCGGCAGAGGTATAAGCTCAGCCAAGTCCAGATATTGTGTTACAGAGATGTCCAATCAAAGAGAGACGAAGCACGAAGCATCATACTCAAACTGGAGTCAGCTCAGCCTTTGTCCCAGGAAGACTCAGCATCGCCAATTGCGGCTAAAATGCCAAAAGTAACCGGATGGGAGCGGAACAGTCAAGGCAAGCTGTCATCGAGAATGACAGACTTGTCCCAATATATGGATCCGCGACAGCTGGCAGATCAATCAGTCGATCTCAATCTAAAACTCATGAAATGGCGCATTGCGCCAAACCTAGATCTGAATAGGATCAAGAATACGAAGTGCCTTCTCATTGGAGCAGGTACACTGGGTAGCTATGTTTCGCGGAATCTGCTTGGCTGGGGTGTGCGCAAGATTACTTTTGTTGACAATGGGACTGTTTCTTTCTCCAATCCGGTTCGTCAGCCGCTATTTAACTATGCAGACTGTCTTGGAGGTGGGGCGAAGAAAGCTCAACGGGCCGCAGAAGCTCTCCTCGAGATATATCCCGGAGCAGATAGCACAGGACATGTTATGTCGGTACCCATGCTTGGACATGCCATAACAGATGAGGCGAAAACAAAGGCAGATTTTGAAAAACTCAGAGACCTGATAGATGAGCACGACGCGATATTCTTACTGATGGACACTCGCGAAAGCCGATGGCTTCCGACCTTGATGGGAAAAGCAGCTGGCAAGATTGTTATGAATGCTGCTCTTGGATTCGACACGTACGTTGTCATGAGGCATGGTATAGCACCGCCAGATGGCGGCGAGGCAGCTCTCGGCTGCTACTTCTGCAACGATGTTGTTGCACCAGCCGACTCCGTCAAAGACCAGACCCTCGACCAGCAATGTACTGTCACACGCCCTGGAATAGCAGCCATAGCTTCGGCACAGCTTGTTGAACTTCTCGCTTCGGTACTGCAGCATCCACTTGGCGGTCTTGCGCCAGCTCCCAAGCCATCTTCTGCTCCAGGCTCAAACGCAGTCACCTATGAGCGAGATCCTCCAGAGCATCCATTGGGCCTGGTGCCTCATCAAATCCGAGGATTCTTGGCGAGTTGGCAGAACATGCTTATTAGTGGGCAGTCTTACGACTGTTGTTCGGCATGCTCATCAAAAGTCGTGGATGCTTATAAGACGGATGGCTGGGAATTCATAAAGAGGGCGCTGACGGAGAAAGACTACATTACAGAGCTGAGCGGCTTGGCGGAAGTGCAGAGAGCGGCGGAGGCGGCGGCAGCAGATGTTGAATGGGACAGCGAGCCTGAAGGGGAAGATGAAGGTGAAGGAGAGTTGCTTTGATATCATTCACCAAGCGATCATGAGGCAGACGATCCTAGAGGAGATACACTAGTATTCTTGAAATTTTATGATTGATGGGGCGTTTGAAGTAAAGGCAGGGACTGGAGCTCCAGGGGTTAGGCTAGGAGGATTTTACGGGTTCGGGAATACTTCGCGGTAACAGCGGGATGGGATACATGGGATTTTTTTTTACAGTTCGTTGCATTTTGATTTGGCCACCACTTAGAACACATTAGCACTTACTTTGTTTGCACCTGAGCATCAATATTTTGTCAACAACAGGAAGTACAGTTGAAACATAGTACAATTACGCAGTCCAGTACGATAAAACACAATGTATAGTATGCATGCTACAACTGACGGCAAAGACCTCTCTCGTCTTATGCTGTCCTGAATCTACATATAATATACGCGCAAGCTATGCAACATGCACTGGCCCAACAAGCCGGTAAAAATGGCGCCTATAGGTATCTAATATATCCAGAAAGATCATACCTGTTCGCTTATACTCCATGTCGTGCTACAGAAACCAGATAGAAAGAATGGAATCCCCACTTAACGCATAAATCAACAGAAATCGAGCGCTTGTTCGCCATTCCAAAAAAATACAGACACATGCTTTCTGTACATTGAAAGCAGGTACGGGGCCATCACATTATGGGATATCATATAAGGACCCATTCGCTCCCCCTCTTGATAAATTTGTCTAGTAATAGGCCGATGTCGGTGAGAACGAATCGACAGATGTAGAATCCAAAGAATTCAGCGGCATGGCGAGTGCTGAGTTCGAGGCCGACTTGGGTTTTGTCGGCATGTCTGAGGCCGGGATCCTCGACTTGACGAGCGATTTGGTCTGTGGAAGGTTAGCAAACGTAGCTTATGGGAGTAGAAGCCATGAAATACATACCCAGCACCTGTGCAGCATCAAACAGCCTTGCCAATGCGCCCATATAATTTGAATTCGGCCCCGTGAATTGGGCTTGAGATATATCTCTCTTGGCAAAGCGAATACTGGTCAAGATGGTCATCGGAACGGTACTCATCGTAAGAGTTTCTTTAGGCCCATCCGACGTGGGAGTTCTCCCGCCATAAGTATTCAATGCCACTCCAGAGCTCTTTGACCTCAGTCTGCGCCATGAGAACGAGGAAGATTTGGTCGGCATGCTCGATGTTCTGGACCCAGTAGGGTCAGTATCAGCATCTGTTGCTGAGGGCGCATCTTTGAACAACATTCCTGATCCTTGCACTCCGACTTCGTTGCCAAGCTTTCTAGCCAGCATGCCTCGAGCCTGTTCGAGGACGTCTTCAAGAGCCTGCATCTCATCCAGCACTGCATCTGCATCGAAGGTATCAACCTGAGCAAGTCTCTGCAGAGCTGCTGTCAGGAAATCACAACAAGCGATCTTTTCCTCCAGTCCTTTGATTTTGACACCTTTGACCCGCCAGACGTCTCGAGGCACAAACAGTTTTGTGGACAAATAGCCGCCTCGAGTATGCACTAACGTTTGATAGAAGGCACGCATGAGCCAAAATGGGCGTAACAGATATTCGGTTGGGCAAGGCTCAAGAGGTATTGGCGCACCAAGACTGTTAATCTTGGGTGAGCCTGGACTCTCTGGAGAGTGTATATCACTGTCAAATAAGTACAACCCGCCTGTTGGGATTCCGCTCATCTTATCCCGGAAAGCCGCGGTCATCGGCGTGGGCAGTGCCGGCATGGCTGGCGGCTTATTTACATCCCCTCTGCTGGCGCTAAACTGGCCCATCATTGGTGTATTTGGTGAGACATCATATCCGTCCTCGATGTGAGATACTGACAGATTACGTCCTTTCAGATTCTTCAGACTGGAGGATGAGAAATTTTTCCTCAACCCAGACCTTGAGCGAGCACGGCCGGGAGAACCAGACCGAAGAACAGCGAAATCCTCTTCAAGGTTGAAGTTTTGAGCAAGAGTTGGCGTTGGCGGGGAAGCAACTTCGGTTGGTGAGAGTGGAGATGAGCCTTGACGCATACGATTCGAGATGCTGCTAACGGTCTGTGGCAGTGGTGGAGGTGGCATTTCATCTCTTGCCGATAACGCCACTGCAACAGGTTCCGAAGGAATATCAGGTGGTAACATATTAGGAGGTTGAGAAGCTGGCTGCATAGTCTTTGGCATAGCTTTCGGAGTTGTCTCGATCTTCAACTGTTTGGGATTCTGTCCCGACAACCGTCTATTCCTTACTGTGTGAGGAACAGTTATAGGATCAGATGACTGCATTTGAAGTGGCCTTGAAAACTGGGGAGCATTAACAGAAGTTGGAGGAGGCGGAAGAACTTGACCGGGTGGAGGATGCAGAGGCGGCGGCGGTATTTTTGATTGCAACATGGGTAATTTTGGGATAAGAGATGCCTCCGTAATGGTTGACATAGTCGTTCCTCCAGTGGTCGGGTTTGAACCCAACGAGCTGTGCCAAGTCCGTCCCGAAAATCCACTCGAATCGGATTCTCGAGGCAAAGCAGACTTTGATTGAAGTCCAAATTCGAAGTCATCCATCACATAGCCTCTGGTCATCTCCTCGAGCATGCGCTCTTCTTCTTCTGATTCATCATCGTAGTATTCATCATCGCCCCTTCGTTGCTGCTCGTCCAACTCCCGAGCTAAACGAGCTCTTTCGCGATCCCTGGCTAAATGTATTGCAGTCTCCCTTTCCGTTTCTCGAACTCTTTCTCTGGCCATTTCTACCCTTATCCGCATATTGGCAAGCTCGTCTTCGTACTCATCGGAATTGTTTGTCACCTCTGTCTCATCAATTGGCTCGAATCCATCATCATATGCTGCTTCTACAGCAGCATCTAATGCAGCATCAAACTCAGCCTCTGTGGCCCCACTCGCAGCGCGTATGTGCTTCCTCCGCACCACTAAAGATGAGGTTCTAGAATGCACAGACGAAGCTGTAGAGCCGCCAGATTCATCGATTGTATCTAACCAAGACATTGATTCAGTACTTATGTTTCGCCTATGAGTATTATCGCTGGACGGAATCAATGGTTCGCTAGATTGTGGTGGTTCCATCCGTCTTTGATCCTCTATCCTTTGAGGATTTGTATCCCCAGGAGATAGTGGACGTCTCGGAGAGAGCGGCGGCACCATCATAGATTGACGTTCCATTGGAGGAGAAAGTCTACTTTGTACGTCGAGAAGTCCTTGCTGCATGGGGGACCTAGACGCAGCTGATCTCTCAACATATTGGCCGCCAAGGTGGGCTAAAGACTTAGCAGTTGGTGCCCCATCAAATGGCGAGGGCAAAAGCGACTCTCTGCGACGAGGTACTTGTGACGGTTGAATATGGGTAGGACGTCGTTCAGGTACATACGGCTCTGGCACATAGGAATCGTGGTTTACTATTCTTGTCGCAACTGCCATTCCTATCACCGTCATATCGTCGTCTTCAGCGATAGGAGAGAATTCATCCTTATAGTCGCTACTTTCAGGCCTAGCAGGAAGAGCTTTGTCATCCTCATTATAAGGACCGATCCTCTCCAGCTCTGATATTCGACTCGTGTAGGTATTTCGCTAGACAACGATTAACGGGAACTTCTCTTATGGGGACCCAATGCTTACAATCGCTTCGAGCTTCCTCCTGTCTTCGTCTCCAGAGCTCCTTAACATTACCTGCTGCAACAAATCGCATGCTTCTGAATACGCTTCCATGGCGCCTTCGAAGTTCTGGGCATTGTCGAGTACCACGGCAGTATTAGCCTTCTGAAGTGCCTTTGACAACATAGCTTTTTGCGAGGGAGGTTTCGAAGAACGGTCTCTGCTCTTATCCAAGTAGACTGTTCCTGAGCTTCCTTTAGTGGTATGAGAGCGATTTCGTGAATGACCGCGACTGCGACTACGGTCTCTCTCCTGACGATGCCGATGGACAGGGCTATCAGTGCTTCGGGTATTTCCCGGCGCCGCTGATAGAGGTGAAGGGTTTATCGGGGATCGAGTTTTTGACGAGCTGCGCCCAGCAATTCGAGAACTCGGGTCGTCCCAAGTCTTGCCGAAGTAATCAGGTGCTGCAGAATGAACTGCTGCTGACAGTAACCCAGCAGTCGACGGAGAAATCGTAGTTGATGTCTGTGGAGACTCTTGATCACTGCCACTAACAATACGTTGGTGTGAAGGCAGAGTAATTATGGGTGGCAGGGCCATTGAGGGGTTTGGAGAGCCCTCGGATTGTCTCGACGATGTCCTTTGCGAAGGGCCTTCCACTGTCGATGCGCCGGGGATGTTGGCCTTTTGTAAAGGATGATTAGATGGGTTATCCGGCTTGTTGCTTCCAAAATTGAATGCGCCCGCAGCGCCAAAACTCATCCTCCGTGACAGACTATTCGATCTCGTATGCGCTGGAGAACCTTTACTGGACGTAGTTGACTGCGACCAGCGATTGAGATTACCAACACCCTCATTCACGCTCCCAATGCTGTTTGACCGATGACGCGACGCAACTGGGCGTCGGCCAGTTTCCGGCGATGTTGGGACTGGCTTCGAGAAGTTCGCGGCTGTCTTCACAACATTTGTATTGGTATGCGAAGGCGAATGCGACGCCGCCAGCGGTCGAGGATCTGATCTTGCAGGACCAATGGAAGCGCTTCGCTGAGTATTATTATCTGAGGAAAAAGATGAATTGTTCGCCTGATGTTGATATCGGTATATCCGCTCTTCAGTGGCTGCGGACTGCATGTTGGTCTCGAGTCTCAGAGGAGGACGCTAAAACCAGGGGTTCGGTATCGGGAAGATATATATATATATATATATATTGCGCATGAATGTTTCGATTCCAATGCCAAAATCAGGAATATGCACACGCAGAGTATGTTGTCCCTGATGCTTTACCCAGCCCTAATCATCTCTGAGACGCTCTGTTCGCCTTTTCGTGTATGTATGTGTGTATGCTCAGAGTGAGTTGATCTCGGACTACGGAGAGCCGTCTATGTTGAGGCAGTCTGTGCTCTTTCAGTGTCCCTTACCTTTTTACCTTTTTACCTTTTTGCGGCTGCTACTACGACGTCACACCCCTCATTCAACTTCACCAATTCAACTTCACCTGATTTGTGGTGGTGCTGCGCCAACATCGACATCGATTCACCAACATCGATCCACCCTGCAACTGCATCCATACTCATAGTTCGCGTTTTTTTCTTTTTCTTTTCATGGCATTCTTTGCCCAAAAGTCATTCATGAGGTCCTCGAGTAGCCGAGGCAACAATATGCCCATTAAGCCAGCCAGGACCGTCGATGACGTCCCAGCTATGCAGGCTAGATGCCAGAAACTTGGAAAATTGAAGCTGCGGTAATCTTGCTTCTACAGTCATCATGGTAATTGGCAATACTTGAAATAGGCCTCAACGTTGAAGGCATTGCAGGAAATGCCGTTCGGTTCCATCAAACAAACGGAGATGGATGCATGTCATGACATAAATCGTCAATTAACTGGTAAACTATGACGTTATATGTCGTTCCTATGTTAGAGTGCCTTGATAAATCATGCAAAAATCCCTCTCAAGCCTGGAGGGCAGCCTCCTCTCTTGCAGCATAACTTCCCCCTCTCCAGGAATGTTTTGGATCATTATTCCACAGCTTAGGTTTGCCCATGCGGTCTTCAGCCTTACCCCAGCCGCCGCCACCAGGTGTGCAGATGATGATTCTCTCCCCCGGCTTCATGGCTGCTGAATTCTTCCCGCCAAGATTGATGCGCCTTTCTTCATATTCCGTAGGTTTGGAGTCTGGAATTGCTCCACTGAGCTGCCGATCTGCTTTTTCGGCATTGGATACCTCGATTTTCCTCACCCAAATGTTCAGCCCGCACTGAGCATCTTCGCCGCCTTCGAGGCCATATGGACGATACACACGACGCTCGCTGAGGATTGAGACTTGAACTGGGATACGGAATCTGTGATATGCAATCAATGACCTATTCGTTGCTGGAGATTATTTCAAAAGAATAGAGAGAGAATGGAAGGCAGGCTGAACTTACTCGATATCACGAACGACGCCATCGCCTCCATTATGCATACCAGCCCCGCCAGATCCAGCCCGCAAGGAAAATTCTCGCAGAATAACAGGGTATCGGCGCTCAAAAACCTCTGCGTCTGTAATGCGGGTGTTGGTCATGTGCGTATGAACACCGCTTGTACCATCCCATGTGCTGCCAGCTCCACTGCCACCAGCAATGGTCTCGTAATAGCCAAAGCCTTTAACGGTATTTCCCCCTTCTCGATTACCGCCAAATCCAAAAGTGAGGTTGTTGCAGTCGCCCTGGCTTGCTGCGCATGCATGGAAAGCCTTGAGAATCACATCAGTGATCCTTTGGCTGGTAAGTACGTTGCCTCCGACAACGGCAGCTTTGTCTGATGGGGACAGAAACGAGTCGGGCGGAATAAGCACTTTAATAGGCTTCAGACAGCCCTGATTGAGTGGGATGTCCTCGGAAACGAGGCAGCGCAGACAGTATATAATAGCACTGTATGTTACCGCTTGTGGAGCGTTTATGTTGCCTATGAATCTGTTAGCAACAGCAACTCTGTGATTAATGAATAATTCTTACCATATACTTCAGGTCCTGTACCCGAGAAATCGAACAATGCTTCGCCATTTTCAGCATCGATGGTGATCTTCAACTGGATGGGGCTTCCATTGTCCATGAAATCTACCGCTGATAGGTCTTTCCCTTCGAATCTCTTGCTCACTTGCTTGAGCAGGTTTCGAACGCTGGTTTCAGCATTGTTCTGGATATTGACCATATAAAATTGCACCACTTCGTCTCCATATTCTTCAATAAGACTCGAGATAAGAGTTATACCCTTGTGATTGGATGCAATCTGTGCTTTCAAGTCATTCAGATTGTCCGATAGACATCTTGTGCCACTGCAGCCAGGATATTGCGCGGGCTCCTTGTGGAGCAGTTCAATTATGCGCTCTTCGTTAAAATGACCCTCGCTCACGAGCTTCTCGGACTTTATCGCCGCACCTTCTTGGAATAGTTCTGTTGAATGAGGTGGCATGCTTCCTGGTAGAATACCTCCTATGTCAGCATGGTGTGCTCTTGATGCAACATAGAAGACAATTTCATCATTGCTGTTGAAGGCTGGCGTAATGACAGTTATATCTGGCAGATGAGTTCCTCCATAGACGGGATGATTGGAGACGAGGACATCTCCTCTTTTCAATTTTCCTTTCCAGATCTCTGCTTGTCGCTTTACGCAGGTCGACATACTTCCAAGATGAACAGGTAGATGTGGCGCGTTAGCAACCAGTCCTCCACTGGCATCGAACAGAGCACATGAGTAGTCAAGACGCTCTTTGACGTTTGTGCTGACGCTGGTCTTCTGTAAGGCACGACCCATCTGCTCTGCAATTGCCATAAATCTATGGGCAAAAATGCTGAGCATAATAGGATCAACCTCATTGGTGGCCAACTTCGATCTGCTTGAGGTCAGATAATTGCATTGAACAACGTCTAGATATACTCACTGTAAATTAGATAAATTAGAACCGTGATCTCCTATATTGATGATAACGTGCGTCTTAATGATGATGGCAGATGCGTCAGGCGTTATGACGATGGTTTGTGTGCCGTCGGCGAGAACAGCTGGCCCTTTGATTTTGTCTCCGATGTCAAGGTCTTCCAATTTAAAGATAGGAGTCTCTTGACGCCCGGCTTCAAAAAATACTTCCGATGTCCTATACCTTTTAGTCACCGCATCGACATCCTTTTGCTTGATCTCCTCGAGTTGCTCATCGACCGTCTTTTCGAGACCCCTGAAGCTCTTGCCAATACCTCTTACGCGCACATCATCGACGATAATGTCTCTGTCTGGAAGGGTAAAGCCAAACTCCTGATGATGTTGCTTGACGAAAGCTTTTCCATATTCCCACTCAACCCCAGAGAAGTCCTTCTCTGTTTCCTCCTCGGTTGGCTTAACTATCATCAAAGCCGATTCTGTTCCGCGATAACGCATGTTCAGATATTCCTCAAAAACAATGGAGTCCTCATCAAATCCTTGATCTTTGAGAGCGATTGAGGATCGAGTCTTCAGCTCATTCATTTTCTCCTTCAATGCATCCTTTGCATTATCTGACCAGACCTTGGATTCAGGTTCCTGTTCCTCATCAACGACATCTGCTAGAGCCATGCCATACGCAGACAAGACTGAGGAATATCTGTGAACCAGAATCTGCCGGATGCCTAAGCTTCCAGCAATTGCAACAGCGTGTTGCCCTCCTGCGCCACCAAATGTCGCGAGACGATGCTTTGATGTATCATGTCCTTTCGCCTCCGTCAGTGATCGAATCGGTCTTGTCATGGTCTCGTTTGCGATTTTTATGAATCCGTAAGCGACCTCATCTGGTGACATTGGTTCTTTCTTGCCGTCCCTGGATAGCTCTTCATTGACGGCGTCCGTAAGTTCCTGGATAACTTTGCGACTGGCTTCCACATCCAAACCTTCATTCTCATTTTTACCGAAAATCTTGGGGAAGAAATCCGGTAAAAGGCGCCCAAGGAATAAATTTGCATCAGTGACCGTCGCTGGACCGCCTTTTCGATAACATGCTGGGCCCGGATGGGCGCCAGCGGACTCTGGTCCAACAACAAAGAGTCCATTCCGCCAAAAGAGCCTCGAGCCACCGCCTGCAGCGACTGTATTGATATCTAATTGCGGTGATTGAATGGTCACACCTGCTGTCGTTGTCTCAAAGACATGCTCATAGCGACCAGAACCATACCGAGAGACATCTGTGCTCGTGCCGCCCATGTCAAATCCGATCACAGGTATTTTCGTCTTTGGATCGTAAGATGTGAGGGCATAGCCAACAACTCCTCCAGCGGGCCCAGATAGGATAGCTCGTAGTCCTGAAAATTGAGCAACATCGACGAGACCTCCATCACTCTGCATAAACTCGCATCTGGCACCTTGGGAAGCTCCAATTTTTTCCGCGCCCTGTGACCCTAGACCTCCTTCGAAGCCCTTCTCAAATCCGGCAATGTATTTCCTGATTGCTGGTGTTAGATATGCGTCCGCGCAGGCAGATGTAGCTCTTGGGACAAGCTTTATCATTGGCATCAGTTCATGGCTAAGAGACACATGCTTGAATCCAATATCCTTTGCAATCCTGCCGATAAGCGCCTCGTGGTCCGGGAAGGTGTATCCATGCATGAGACAAACGGCGATGCTCCGGTATCCACGATCATAGACTTGACTAAGTTGTTCGCGTATTACTAATTCTTCGGGGCGTTTGAGGATTCGTACAGCTTCTGAGGAGAGTCCTCGTACAAGGTCAGAGTGTGGCCCGGACTTTTCGCGCGGCTCGGTCTCTGTGATATGACGCTCCGGATCTTCCGCATAGTCCTCAAGAGTGACTCTCTCGTCAATCTCAACCACAGTCTCGTATAGAACGTCAGGCTTTCGGATTGCAAGGTCGAAGATCTTAGGCCGCGATTGGTTGCCGATTTCAAGGCAGTCTTTGAAGCCCTTAGTTACCACCATCGCAATTCTTTCTCCCTTCCTCTCCAACAAGGCATTTGTGGCTACTGTAGTCCCCATTCGTATAGACTCGATGTTCGATGTGTCTAATGGCTGCCCTCGGGGTATTTCCTTCTTGAGGAACTTCTCCATAAGTCTGCGAATGCCTTCGAGAGGGGCATCTTCGTAATTCGACGGGTCTTCTGAAAGGAGCTTTATGACGACATCATCTTCTAGCTTTCCTGTTCCAGGATTTCCAACGCAATCGGTGAATGTGCCTCCCCGCTAGATCAGACATCAGTAAGTTTCTAGTGCTTGACAAGGGATTTATTCTCACATCAATAGCTATCCGTATGCCTTTCGTAGAGCTTTGCGACGCCATTGCCTGTTATGGAATTGCGGGACAGACGAGATGCCTCACTATGTTTGATGGTTGAATGTCAAGGTTAAATATGAAGGAAAAGCAGTCAATCAGAATATTTGCGTCCGTCTTTATACTCCATGGCGACAACTGAGGCTGATTATTGATGCTTGCGGGGAACAGCTTGGGAATCGTTATCGTTCGACGTCACCGCCAGGCAGAATAATTAGAGCATCGGCGTCACAGGCACGATGCCGAAGCAATAATCGGCCTGGCCTGTGCGGCCCCCTGATTAATGATGCAGTCATATGAGGATGGCCGTGAAAGTATAAGATGGGCAAAAGTCTTAAGTAACTGGTAAACTGGGGCAACTCTGTCTCAACTAATTGTTGCCTTGAAGTACAGATATATTGCAGTCTTTTTCATCTCGTAGTTAAATCTTTAGACTTTCGCCAGTAGAAGATAAAAAAAAATGCTTGCCCTTGATCTTCATGCCCATTCATACATTCATAGGCATTATAGTCGAAAGACGCAAGCTGCAAGCATCGGAATTGATAAAGTCTGTATTTGATAGTATAATACATATCTATTTTGGAGCTTCGTTTCGGGAAACCGTTGCGAGCACCGAACTTAATGGGAAGATACTTTTCCTTGCTCCTGGTTCTCCTGGTTTCCGGCGATATTAGCTACAGCCGACCATGACACCTTGGGACAAGAGCCTCATAGCGATATGGGTCCATCGTAGCCCAGGTCAATTCGTGATAATCCTTATACATTGTAAAAGTAGTCCAAACATCAACCCTCTCGCCACCGTTTCATCTTGCAGGCAATCAAAGACTCTACCGACAGCCTCAGCTGTCGCCGCCTGGCCCATTACGCCGCTCAATGCGGGAGGGATGCCCCTCTCCATTACCAGCTTCCTGGCCCTCAGCCTCAACTTCTCCTTTTCCTCAGGACTTGGCTCTTTCGGCCACGCCTTAAGCTCCTCTTCAGTCGGCATTGTGTTTTCACGGAGCTTTCTCAAGTGTGCCGCAAGGCCTTCGTCGGAAATATTCGAGGAAATGACTGATTCCTGAATAAGAGATTGAATCGAGGCCAAAGAAGGATTTCCAGGACGGAGAAGGAACGTCTTTGCCGCTGTGAGAAGAGTCCGCCGTATATTCCAGGCTGACGAGAGGGTATACAACTCATTGATCATTGCAAACATCAATTCGAGAACTACTCGAGTTTCCTCCTCCGTAAAAGGCGTCGAAACCTTACGGGGCTTTTTTGACACCATGCCTAGCTCAGCCGAAACCAGAGAGATTGTTGACTTTTCCGGCGATCTCAAGGTAGAGGTAGTACTTATCGATGCTCTCGGCTGGGCGCTTTCGTTCCTAGACTGAGTAGTGGATGAAGTAGCTCCGAGCATGCGATAATCATCGGCCATGTCGCTTGGAGGAGGCGGTAGAATGATGTTGTCGAGGTTTAAGGGCGGATGTGCAGATCGTTCAGCGTGGTCATCTTCACTTGCAGTATCACTTCGGCGATCACTTGTTGGTGATATTGAAATGATTTCGCCAGTGATTTTATCCATGCTTTCAACTGGCGAGGTTGCGGTCTTGCTATGATTATGCTCAACCGTAGACTTATGTAGCATCCTTTTGCTCTCAGATGAAAGAGACTCATCCCTAGCTCTGTTGCTTTCTTGTTGGGCACTGTCCGCCGAAGACCGACTTTCAGGTTCTCGAGCAAATGAAGCTGAGGATCGGGAACCTGCCCGAGCACTAAAACTGCTCTTGCTGCCTGATCGGTTTCTGCTTCCAGAGCCGATGCTGCCAAGAACACCTGTCATGCCACCAAAGACAGATTTTCCGCCTTCAGTTGCTCCCTTGGAGGCGCTCATAAGATTGTCAACAAGACCCTTTCCCATAGTTTCGAAAGCTGCCGGAGATGGCCATCCAATACCTTGGAAACTCTTTCCTGACGGTCCTTGGTTTTCTTTCTCAAGGAAGCGTTTCAGTCCAACACTGTCTGCCAGAGGCTGATATCTGCATGCATCGCGTAAATAATCCTCCAAATCTCCACGCAAGCTTGATTTAGTTTTGTTTTTCCAAGTAGGAAGAGTTCCGTGTCTTTGAGTAAAAGCCAAAACTCCAGACACTTGAGCGATACGCTTTAGCACCTCATGAAGAGTCTCAAAGTCAGCATACTTTCGAACGATCATCCAACCAGGGTGACGTGAAGAATGTGGTTCGATTTGAACCAGATAATCGTCCGCAGGTCTACCCCGACTACTGCTATCAGGAGAGGGGTCATCTAGGATAGTGATATTGGCGTTATGTAGAGTTAAAGGAGCAGGAGGCTGAGCAGTAATTGGCACTTTGGTGTCAATATGAGGTTGAGGCACGATTTGATCAAAGCTCGTGAACTGAGCCTTTGCCTCTCGATCTCGATCATTTGAAGAAGGGGAAATAATCTTAGATCTTGGTTCTGTAGCCCCATTGGCTTTGGTATTGGAAGTTTCACCCAGAGTCGTATAATAGGCTTCTGGCCGCGGGAGCAGGGACGGTGGCTCCAAAGGTGCGCTGGAAGATTCTTCTGCCCGTTTCGAGTCATCTTCGGCAATCAATTGACTCAATCTTTTTGCCTCTTCCATGGCTGCTTGCATAGCTTCTTCTGCCCTGCTTAATCGCTTCCGATGACTTGTTTGCTTCAGTCCATTCGATTGTGTGCCAGGCGGCTGCTCTACGGTGGCATTACTTTCATCCCGAGAAGGTATTTCCATGCCGGCATCAATGGCTTGAATGAGATCGGGCTCGCCCTCTTCTAGCAGATAAACAATCCAACCATTGAGCCATTCAGGCTTGGAACAAGCTTTCAAGCTCATTTCCATGACCAGCCCGCCTAATACTTGCTGTAAAAAAATTCTTGCCGGACCGCAGCTGTATACTGACTTCTCAATAAAGTTCAGCAGTAAATCATCAGTAATCAACTGAAATTTCCTACGCTGCTGTTTCTCGTCCATGATATGACTGAGATTTGAATCAGGATTGGACGAAAGATATTCTTGTACTGCCTGGTCTGGTGACAACTCCGAATCCTGCGAAGCCATAATTGCGTTTGATAATTCGCCGAGAAAGACTATTACTATCGACGATGTATTTGTCAAAATGTCCAGAAAAGCATCTGCTGGACGCTTCTTTGACAGCGCCCTCGATATCGATCGGAGGAAGGAAACCAGAGTTTGCTGACATGCCTGAGGGAAAGACCCTTCTCCAGGTAGAATTGGAGAGTACCAATAATCCACGTAGTCACGCATGGTTGCTTCAACTAGCTCATCCAGCGCAGCCGCAGTAGCTGGTCGAAAATCGCCAAATCCTCGCTCTGATAACTGAGCCTCGTCGATTTGCTCATTTTCCTCAATATCTTGCGATTTCGATCGTTGGATTTCCCGCCAGTCGAGAACTCTTGCCAAGATAGCAAGTCCTTTCTCTTTTCGATGGCTATCTTCAGTGCCAAGGTGTGCACTTTGGTTCTCCCATGTCGCCTGAAGCACAATCCCTCCCAATGCGCCAATGAGCATTAGACCCAGTCGTCCCAGAATTAAGTATGTAATAGCTGCGAGTCCCACTGCAATGGCGCAGAGCACTTCGTTCGATGCGCCAGCGAGGAATTGGAGAAGTCGAGTTATCGCGTCTTGCGCCGACACGGGTGAGGGTATTGAGGAAATGTCGATTTGGCCAATTGTCGCATTGGCAATTGACAAGTCGGAAGTGGCCGATTCATGGCCTTCGTCGTTTTGTAGAGCCAGGATGGAGGAACTGCTCAGACATTGCCAGCCATCATCGGCTGAAGTGGCCATCACCATCTGCTCCTGTTCGCGATTCGATTCGATATGCGCCGTTGTTTAGGGGATGTGATGTGTATTGTATTTGTACCGTACATATATCGTACAATAGCGCCGGGTTGGTATGCGCAACGTTTTGTCATCTTACAAAGGCGAGGGCCTGTGTAGCTGATTCTTGTCAAGCTTAATTGCCAACTGAAGTAAGAAAGGGTTGGTTTAATTCATGAAGCTCGAAGTTGAAGGTGGACTGGACTCAGCGAGGATCTGACGTTAGCCGACTGCCAGTGGAACGCTTGTGTAAAGTATCTATTGTGTGGCTGTAAGTACCAAGCCGCGCTGCAACCTAGGTAGAGTACATGTTGTATGTCCATGGGTACATTGATATGTATGATTGTCGCGTCCAACATCGCGTCAGTGCAGCTGCAAGTAACCTTCCTGTCTACGTCAGACAGGCTCTTGACAATCTACGAAGTTCTTCTATTTACTCTTGCATGACCACAATACGACAATTGTTTCTGAAATTATATTTAAACTGATCTGCCTGATATCTTGTCTGAATATTCTTATCCACCAGAACAGAATATCTACAAGACGGAAGCTCCTTGAATCCTTTGCGAGGTGTGCGGTGGAGGTGTGCCACAGCTGAAAGCTCCATTTAAACACCATATTAACACAGACAGCAGACGATTGATTTCTCCTCCTCTCGGCCACAAGACCGCTTTCTGGGGAGCTCAGCTTCTGCGAATCGAAATCCACTTTCTCTTCATCAATCTCACAAACTCTCTCAAAAATGCCTGTCAAGAAGCGCGGCCGTGATTCAGACCTTGCAAACGACATCGACGACTACGAAAGTGATGCCGGATTTGTAGTCTCTGAGGACGACAAGCCCAGAAGCAAGAAGCCCAAAGCTACCAAGCCCTCCGCCGCGACTAAGTCCAGTTCGAACACAGCAAATGCGAATGAGCCATTCTGGGAGGTGAGCAGCACTCTCTTCTCATCCTTCCTTCCTTCCTCTTGGTTTTACCGTCACGGTCAAGGATATGGCTGACCAATATCACCAATTCAGCTTTCCAAGGGCAGAAATACTAGGAGAGTGGGCATCAGCGACTTCAAAGGCACCCGTCTGATCAACATCCGTGAATACTACGAGAGCCCGGCTGGGGATCTCTTGCCAGGAAAGAAGGTACATTAAAACGATTCCAAACACATAACCATATGTATTTCTTCGCTAATATCCATTGCTAGGGCATTTCCCTGTCTCTCGACCAGTACAAAGCCTTCCTCAAAGCGATTCCAAAGGTCAACGAAGCCCTTAACGCTATGGGCGAGACCATAGAGAACGCCGTAGATTCAGAGGATGCGGAGGATGAAGCGCCAAAGAAGGTCTCGAAGCCGAAAGCTGTTGCTAAAGCAAAGACGAAAGCGAAGAAAGCTAATATCGATGCTACGAGTGATGAGGAGGAAGAGGAAGAGTAGCCGTCGGCATTGGAAATGTGACGCTTGTACAAAACCAATGGATTATGGCATGGCTAAGGTTGAGCAACGCAGCTTTCCATCTTCAGCAAGTCCCACAGCGATAATGATTACACGAATTTATATCGAAAGATGTGTCGTCTTCGCGTTTATGCCAGGAACCGACGATCTATTATGTACTATTTGACGTCTGGCATTTCCCCTATTTCAGATGCTTCAATAAATCCATGCTAGCCCTCCGTTTAAATGCACGATGTCTAGACAATAACTGGCTCTGAATAAAGTGGCTGACGTCTTCATCCGTCCAGTAGCTTAAATGGCTCGCAATCGTATTCATCGGGTTGAAATCCAACACGCTCCTATTTTCGACAGTCATCATCTGTGAGATATTGCTTCTCCGTCATCGACAAACGAGAATTGGGACAACATACTCTTGAATGCTAAAATCTACCCGGCCATTCTGGTTCAGGCCTCGTACCTTCATCTCTTCCCTCCTCAACTTCTTCGACTTCTCCTCCGCCTCCATCCACTCCCGATTAGTCTTCTCGTTTTCCTGTTGGCTCTTCCTCCGCTTCTGGAAGCCCGCATATAACGTCTCTATATCGTCATCAATCAGCGTCGGCGCGTTGTCATTGCCATCTCTATCCGCATTTGCCGTATCCTGCGCCAACTGCCGCTTCTTCTCATTCGTGTTTTCCCGAGTTAAAACATGCATATCTGATATAACTCCGCCAGCGATGATGTTTGTTCCGGCGCCCATTGACAGCGGAGGTGTGGGAATACGTTGACTGTGGGAGGCTCTCTCCATACTAGCGATATCTTCGCCGGTGAGCCCGAGACTGCGGTTGAGGAGACTACTCGCGATGCCCGAGCTTAAGCTGGACCAAAGGCCGCTGACGCTTTGTCCTACGCGAGCGCCTATTCCGGTTATCCCCTGAGCGGCAGACGCGTTAAAGATGCCTTTCTTGGTATATGGAAGTGCTTGTGCTTTGAGAGACGACATCGCAGGGGCGATGAGTGGCTCCAGGCGGTAAGCGATAGGATCTGAAGGGTGGAAGATGTTGTACAGCTGTGCACACTTGGGAGATGATATGGTGTAAGGAAGTCCAGCCTTAGGAAATACGTCTTCCTGTAAAGGATAATTTGCAGAGAGAAATGGGTCGTCCATATAATCCGGATTCATAGGACTTTCGGCTGGCGCTGCTTCGGGATGGTGCCTTGCTGCGATTGTCCTCCCCTTCAGCATTTGGAACAGTCCGATAGGACTGCCGAGGCAGTAGAAGTCCTCAACTTGGAAATCGAAACTGAGATCCTTACCATCTTTCTTATTCTGGGGCTGTACTCCAGGCCTGTTGTGGTAGAACCTTTGATGTTGAGGCAAGCCGTGGGTATCCTTATCTTCCTTCTGACGGCAGAGAATATCGAAGAAAATAGCAGATCCGAGAGAATGGCCTATCAAGCTGACTTTTCCATCAAAGTAAGGATTACGGTCGAGAAAGAGCTTATAGATTCGGTTACACTCGCGAAGTACGATACCAGAAATATGTTCTCTGTACGCGCTCTGATACAGTAGAACATCCAGGGCTAGATCGGTGATAAGACTTCTGACAAATGGAACGCCTTCCACAGTAATGTCCTCCAAGCTCGGATACTCATCGTCCTCACCAGAGGTGTCGGCAAGGTCATGCTCTTTGCGATTTTGCTTCAAGCCATGCTTAGGGAAGTCTAGCAGATGTCGCCAGCAAACTGGCAGGACTTGGATTCGGCAATTCTTTGGAAGTTTATCAATTTCAGAGTTCAGTGCTTGAAGATCGGCTGAGTTCGCATATACACTCTTGATCGTCTGGCGAAGGACATTTACGTCGTGTATGAAATTTACACTTTCGGTCCTAAACCCATATGAGACACGAGAAATCACATAGTTTCCTGGTTAAGGACTTACCGCATTCCTAAGCGCTGCCCAATTCCGTGGGTCACTAAGACCAAATGCTCAATCTCTCGTGATTGATCCTCGCCAGAGATATCTTGGTAATCATCCTGAATTTCCTTCTCATCACGCCTTCTAATAGCTTCTTCTTTCTCGGGATTCGAAGTATCGCTTATCAACGTGGAAAGCTTGCTCTCGATCAATGCCTCTTTGGATTCTGGAACTTTTGGCTTCTGTTCTCCAATGCTTTTATTGGTGATATCTGGTCTCGACATTCCAGGTGGAGCAGACCTACGCTTAAGAAGTTTTTGCTGTCTCTCATCAAGCTGGAGTTCTGTGCTATGGAACTCATCTGCAGTAGCTGTGTTTGGGGTTGATGGTCTATCAACCTTAACATCAGTAGCTGCGGACTTTCCTCCTTCACTATAACCCCGTACTAATTTGACGCCACTCATGTAGCCACTCCCTGCGAACCGTTGATAGACTGTCGTACTTACACGAGACATGATCCCGTCAGATGCGAGCCATGCAACGCTATCATCTTGATATGTAACAACAGAGCTCATATAGGTGCCAAATAATCGATATGTCTGGGGTTGACGAGCAATTGTCACATCTTTAGTTCTGTTTCCAGCTTGTTCTCCAGCGCTTTTATTTGCATCTTCCAGGTTTTCCACGGATGCTTTAGGGGTGATATTGTTTGCATTTCCGTCCCCAGATGTTGCAGTAGCAGATGCTTTCGCCTCATCTGAGGGTTTCGATGACCCAACTTTAGGGGTTTGCTTTTCTGGTGCCTTCGGATATCGGAATGGCTTTACTTTCAGATAGCCCTCTTCGAGCTGTGTTGCAAGATTTTCGTCACAGGGTCGGAGTGATGATCCTTCCTGATAGAACCAAGTTCCTCTCCTGACCTCATAGATTGGGCCAAGCCAATACACTGGTGCCAGTTCCCTTCGTTCGATATCGACATCAAACAAGAAGTCCTCGTTAACAGGCACTTTCACTGTCCGTAATCGACTTTCCGAGGTCTCTGCCTCATCAAGTGAGCTGTTCGCCTTCTGACCAGGACTACCTTCATTTGTCAAATCGATGGGATGATGAGATGTCCGGCCCTCGTCCTCTTCGTTTTCAATAAACTTTTGGTAGGCAGTTTCAATGGAGCGAGAGTCTTTCACCGAAAACGTCGCAAACTTCTTCGGCGGAGGCAGAGGTTTTGATTCTGTATTGGTATCTTTGAGGAGCTTTGGCTTGCGCTTCGGAACCTTTATAGATATATCAGCGACCGTGTGAACATATTGTTGGAGAAGGTCCTACATCAACTGCGTAGAACCAGCGAGTTTTCAAAGGCGGGCAGTCTTCAGGGTATCTTCTTAAACTTATACCCAGATGATGACTTCTGATATGGTCGCCTCCTTGCTGAGTTGCTTGCGCTGTCACTGTCGCCTTCGGGCTCGATTCTTTTGGCTTTGGTGTCGAGGTTCTCGTGGTTGCCCATGGCGAGATGGATTCGACAGCAGAGGAGAGATATGACTTCTCTTGCTTCTTCGGAGGGGCTGAAGAAGCCATATCCTCGACTGGCCGATCTAGCCGGCCGGGCCTCTTCTCCAGGCCAATCCAAACGGAGGCAGACTCAACCAGGGACGCTGGCAAATAGTCCGGCACTTTACGCGCAATGCTCCGTAAGAAACGAGCAGCCAACGTGAATGTTTATGATGGATGTTCAAGTCGGATAGTGAGATCTCGAGTTGCATGCCTCAGACCATCGTTCAGATGGTATCTATCTGATAGAGAAGCTTGCGGATGCTGTGAGCTCTGTCTGGAATTCCCGAAGGTCAGTATGTGAAAATAAAGATATGTTTCTGGACATGGAGAGACGAGCAAAACTAGAGCACTAGAAGTCTAACACAATTCCTCTAAGGATCGTCCAGAACCAACTCTGTAAAAGACGCCTCCAACCTTCAACTGCAGGGCACGACAAGAAAACATAACCATACTTACCAGAGAGTCGTTTGGAAGAGATTGAGGCGAGGATTAAGGGCAGGCGTTGGAACCTTCAATATACACAGAGATATAGGAGATATACGCAGGTACAGATATGTATGTATGTATGTCCGTACCTTAGCCCAAGACACCTTGAGGGCGGAATGCTCAGAGACGATCATTTCACAGGTTATGAGAAGCTTGGACCACTATGAATGACGTCCCGCATAGGTATCGAGATACCTAGATACCTAATATTATGTACACGGGCCGAATGTGCCCGATCCCGAACGCTCTTTTCCCTTTCCCTTCCCCTTTCCGTCACCAACATCACGTGATATCATCATTAACGTTTTCATCAAGGCCTCAAGGCTGGCTGATGGACGTGGACGTCATAATTACCTGGCAGGCTCGCTCTGGAACACCCGGATACCGGGAAAGATGGAAAGCACCTCGGAACAAGTCATACATACAATCATGTTCATGTGCTGCTTCAAGGTACCTCACATACCATAGGTGCTCACATAGGTGCGTCAGTATGTAAGCTCATCTTATGTTATCAAGTCTCGATCTATGTATTTATACTCGTACTCTTGTAGTACGTAGTCTGTTAATGGCTCTATCGGATGTTTTCCTACATTTCTCTTATATTAACAGCTTTTCTTTTCTTGCCCCTTCATCAAATTGGATTGATCCGCCCACTCCTTCTTTGCTCCTTTCAATCCTGTCCACGACCGCTTCGTTGTTGTATTGGTACACTTTTACCTCGCTTTGTCCCATTCCGGAAACCACGGTGCTCGACAAATCTGACATGAACTTCCAAACCGAGATTATACATATATCTTATTGTTTCTCCTGTCAGATGTTCTATCAGCCGAGAATTTAAGTTCCACTCGTCTCTTAAAAGCTCTAATAGTTCCAATTGAGCCTCGGGTTCTTTGCCCCGGAAAGAACAAGTTGGATCAGACCTCTTGAAAATTGTGGACATCACTTTGCCATCTTCAGCCCAAACGGCAGAAGGTTTTGGATATAATCTCTGGCCATCAGCAACCACAATTTTAGTCATTCCTCACTACTTAAATCACGTGACGGAAAAGAAAAAGGGGGAAAGAAAATCGTACAGCAATGCGCAGAAATCGGGGAAGGACAGGGCCGCCAGATGAGGCCCAAAAGCTTGATGGGGCATCCGATGATTCCAACAGATCGGGCGCTCCATCCCAAGCGTCAAACACCATATCGAATGGTTTGGAAACACAACAGAGGCCGCTAAATGTTGCTCTAAATGCAGCGGCAAAACCGAAGGACAGTTATGGTGATAATACTTCTGAAACCGCCAATGAAGAGGATTATGACATTCTGCAAGTTGACCCGTATACTGTTGTTCCAGGTGCACATGGTGGAGGCCTTCAACCCGAGTCATTTGGAGAGGATTCCAAAAGAAAGGCCGATATCCAACGGCTCAAACAACTTGATAGCTGGGAAGAGGAGCCGAGAAAGAACAGACCGAGCAGCCTCCCAACGAAACTTCCTAAAAGAGATGAGAAAGGTAAATACGTCATGGTAGCTGACGATGCAGAGCTGAAAGAGATTGTGAAACTCGATGTGGAGATAGTAAGAACCAATTGCAGTTTACTAGGCAAAGACAGATCTGACCATAAACAGAAAAAGAGAGTCAGTACTCCACGGCATAGGAGGAGTTTCAATGACCTTGTCTTCACCCGTCAATTCACAGCCTTTGATAGACAGAATTTGAAGAGTGCCGAATCACCATTCCATGGGTTCTTTAATTTATTCTGGCTTGGAACTGCCCTTTTCATGATTAAAATTGCGGCCAAGAACTATGCCGAGTATGGAAATGTCCTCGGAACTAACGAAATCTTCGCGATGATGACCCAGAGAGATCTTATTGTCCTCGGCCTGTCGGATGGTGTAATGTGTGGTGTTACCGGATTTGGGTGGATTTTACAGCAGATGGTTGTCAGGGGATACATAAATTGGAACAGAGAAGGTTGGATTATCCAAAATGTCAGTAATGATTTCGACGATTCTCAAAATGGAACTCTGGGTGCTGATACAATACATATATAGGCCTGGCAGACTATCTTTATATTCTCTGTGTTGTTTTGGACCCAATACCGCCACTGGCCGTGGACTCTCACTGTTTTCTTTGTGCTTCACAGCTTCGTCATGTTGATGAAGCAGCATAGCTACGCCTTTTATAACGGACACTTGTCTGCGCTTTACAAGTCTCGAAAATCGCTTCAGAAAACACTCAAGTCACTGAACGACAAAGTTCCCACTCAGGGTCCATCTTCAACAAGTCCTGCAGCAAGGTCGTTGTCCATAGACTATTTACACTCGAAACCCACTGAAGTAGACATAAATCGGCGTGGACGAGACAGTCTTCACAACGAAGTTGGAAATTCAGAGCTTAACAAAGTGACATCGGCAATCCAATCAGGTAATCCACTCGATCTCGAGCAAATCCATACTTTCGAACGAATGATCAAATGGGAAATCGATGCACTATCGCAAGACTTGAAGGGGAAGGCGTCTACTCCCGACAGGAGCTATCCGAACAATCTGACGCTGCGGAATCATTACGAGTTTATTGTCTTGCCAACGCTGGTATATGAACTGGAGTACCCACGGACGGATAGTATCGACTGGCTATATGTTCTAGAGAAGACCGTGGCCACGGCTGGAATCTTGTTCATTATGCAGCTCGTAGCTCAGACATTTATCTACCCCGTCGTCATGCAGACTGTCGAGATGAAGAACGCTGGTCTGTCGATGTCTCAGCGGTTGGAGCGCTTTCCATGGATCCTTAGTGATCTTATGTTTCCATTTATGATGGAGTATATGATGACTTGGTGAGTCATTTGAATTCGATGTATCACTTGAAGTAGGGGATGAAAGATGACTAACGAGAAGTTGCAACAGGTATGTGTTGTTTGAATCGATACTTAACCTACTAGCTGAGTTGACTTACTTTGCTGATCGGGGATTCTACGGGGACTGGTGGAATAGTGTTTCATGGGATGAATTTGCTCGTGTAAGTTCAACTTTCGCAGTGATAAATGTTGTCGCCAATGCCCTAACCTTATATTCAGGACTGGAATAAGCCCGTCCACGTCTTCCTTCTTCGTCACGTCTACCACTCATCGATCTCCTTCATGCGAGTGTCAAGAAATGTTGCTACTCTCATAACCTTCTTTTTAAGCGCTCTAGTACACGAACTCGTCATGTGGTGTCTGTTCAAGAAGTTACGGGGTTACCTGCTCCTTCTCCAGATGTCTCAGATCCCTCTGGTCCAGTTGAGTCGCAGCCGGTTCCTCAAGGGGCATACCACCCTTGGCAATTTGCTTTTCTGGGGTGGCATCTTCACGGGGCCGAGTCTTCTCTGTAGCCTGTACCTTATTATCTGAGCGACTTGCACAATTGCACTGAAAGGAAAAGATTGGGCTATAGCAGGCAATTTCATAGGTCAGTAGTAAAGAGTATGAGAATAGAATTGCGGCGGCATGTTAACGAAATCATCGTCACTCTCACCGTTGCAAAGAGGTGATCCCGTGTTTAGTGGGCTTTGAAGATGAACTCAGTAGAGTAATGAAAAATACAATGATTCCACTCCCACGATGTTGACTATCAAGGAACATATCAAGGAACATATCAATACAAATACCAGTTGTATTTAATGTTAGGTAATCTTGGAGTGGGGACTGGACGTCCCGTGACTCGAACGTTGTTGTACTGTTGTACATACTACTTTAGGGTTACTGTGTACGGAGGAGGGAGTCATTCGTAATAGCTGACCACGTGAATCGGTACCGGCGCTCTTTCTCTTTCATTGGCCAAGGAAAATAAAGGGTCTGGAAGTTTCGCCTCACACTTTCTCACACACTAACCAGCACTATATAGCACTATTACTACTCTACTACCATTGACTTCACCATACCATACATATCCAAATATCCAAATACATATCCAACAGCCTTGAATCGTCTTGTCCAGCTTCTTTAATACAACCCACCACCTCTCCAAGCTCTATTATATAAAATCTTCGATCGTAGGCACTCACTCATACGCTCATATCGACTTCAACTCAGAACTGCCCAAGCCAGCCTTCGTCCAAAATCCCCCCCAGTTTCAATCGATCACCGTGGCATTTCCCCAAAATGGCTCCATTACAAACCAAAAGTAACAACCAAAGTAATAATCGTGGCGGCGAGGTGGTCGCACGCCGTGCCGTCATCCTCGCCTCAGCCTATGTCGTCGACCGTTCAACGATGTTGAAGGGATTCCATTACTCCACTACCGGGGCGGACGGTAAGCACACTCGCACTCCTCACCTTGCAACTTCAGCAGAGGCTAACATACACACAGGGGCACAGTGGTATTCCTGAGGTCCCTTCCTCAGGAATCCCCTCCCCCCCGTCAAGTCCCCCCCTCGCGGCCCTGACATCTGCCAACGAACTCGCGCTGATCTCGAAGAACAAAGCACGCAAGCGCGACAACGAAGGCATGTCCAAGGGGCGTAGAGGCGGGGCAGCGCATACCATTCGGGAAGAGTGTGAGAGGCTCTTCTGCGAGACCATGAAGACTGTATTCCTTGGTGAGAGGGACTCGGTTTCTATTGGCTCCTACGATTTGGGTGCGAGCGCGTGTTCACCTCCTGACGAGGGGCTGGACGCGCTGAGCGATCTAGGCGGCGGTCAACAGATGTGCAATGTTAGTTTGTGGTTGGAGCTGTGGGACTATGCCGGCGGGTGCAGTTTCAGAGGCTTCGTCGCTGGCACGGGCGATGAGAGATGTCTCTTTACGTTCTTTGATCCTTCCGTCGTTACTCGGGACCTCAAGCAAGCGTGAGTTTTCCACATTCATATAGTGCATATAAGAGAGCCGATCATTTACTGACTTCCGTCTAGATTGATGGCCATAATTGACCTGGCAAGCGGCCCTCTGAATTGCGCTCAGGTTGTGGTATGTCTTGATCGCTCGATTTCAGCCGATGAGAGCAAGTCACTCCTCAAGAGCCTCCGCTGGGTCGGCTTCGATCTAATCACGCTCGATATGTGGATGAAACGACATAGCGAGCCGAGTGACAAGTGGCTTTTCCTCGGCATGGAACTTTGATAGGCATTTCATATGGCCTTTTTCATTTCGGGATGCCTACGGTGCATGTTCCTAGGGTGGAAACAAAAAAATACTTTTCCTTCGTCGGATGATGGCTTTTATACGTTGGGTGTCACTTCATTGCTTCTTGCACATAGCGGATGCTGCGTTTGGCCACGAGAGTGAGGATGGATCGATTTATATTTATCAGGCACGCACGCGTCAGGGCACGCACGCCAATTTAGATATCAAGGCATGGATTTGCAAGTAAAGTATGTGATTACTCTGGCTGTGGCTATTGTGTGAGGAGTTTTCGCCTTGTCTCGTTTGATCTGTGAAGCAGATGAACCATGAAATCTAGCTACTGCCGCTGCATGCTGGCTTGTTTCCGTACAGTGTGCTCCATACTTCGTCCTCCACACTCCGTAATGATGGGAAAGGTGGGAGGTGAGGTGGAATCAGAAGACTGCCAAGGCCCAATGAGGGGTTATGTCATGTCTTTGGTTGGTACTTCGTATGCCGTGCTCCGTATATCGTATATCGCGGGGATCGATGAAGACAGTCCTTGGGACATGGGGGTTCCGTGGGGTTTTCTAGGTATTGCCACTACGCAATGATTAATAGGTGATAATGGTCGCTGAAGAATGCTCCCCGGCATCGATTGCATCAGATATCAGATGCGAAAGGGCCGGCTGTGGCTACCTTATGGCTGTGATGACCGTTTGCGGACTGCGGAGTCGAGAGGAAGTAGTGAGAAGTAGCGAATACCTAGATAATATGCAATCTCTAATCGATAAGCCTCTCGGTCCAACAAGGCTACGGCTCGGCTGACCTCGATTTGCTCGGAGATATCGGCTGATGTTGATGTCAACTATGGCTACATACCATGGTTAGATACCATGGCTACATACAAGCATGAGTAGTAGAGTTAGGAGAGGAGAGTAGAACCAATACTACGTGAATATACGTGAATATACGTGAATATAGCAGTAGCGATGCTGCTAGTTTCTTGTCCAAGTCACATGGAGGACTCTGGCTCTCTTTGCTGTTTTTGGATGGGCAACCCTCCCTCGATGACTAAATGCCCGACTTCGCCTCTGCTTCTCTTGGGTTATCATCGCGACCTCAAAATTTGTGCATGTGATTCGGAGGGCTCTGTTGATGTGTTCCCATCCCGTGAGGCATAAGGCATAACCTGAACCCTCTTGTCGAGGTATGGAGATGAGAGTGTGTCGATACTCTTAACGACCCTACAGCCTCGCTATCCTCTGTCTCTTCACCCTCCGGCATCGAGCATCGACGAGAGGTACCATCGTGGGAGCGCATACCGCCCTCCGCCAAACCAAGACTTGACACGCCGAGGCCGCAAGACCAAAGGAAAGAGGAAGGATAAAGCAAGGACGGGCATAAGCGTCCTACAAAACTATCCAGCCGATGCAGCATATATCGTCCATCAGAGACCATATATACAACAGCTCGAATCAGGCCATTTGGAGCTCACACGCTTGACGTCTGGGCCATTATTCCACCAACTCCATCGACCAAACTTGAAACTCCTCGTCAACATCCACATCCGCCATGCCCACCGACCTCCCATCCTTCCCAACCTACCTCCTCCCCAGCTTCTCCTTCCCCCGCCCGTCCTTCCGCCACCGCGCCCCCTCCTCCCCCAGCGTCAGCTCCTCTCTCTCAACCACCTCTCCCGCCCTCTTCTCCTCGCCCACAAGCCCGACACCGACAGCGCAAACAACGCCCTCCTCCTCCCCCCCCGACGCGACCTACTTCGCGCACGCCGCCCTCGACCTCGACGAGACACCGACGGAAGCCCGCGAGCCCGCGGTCTACGCGCTGCAGCGCGCCCACCCCGACGTCCTGCGCTGCTCGACCTGCGCCACGGACCTGGCGTTCGCCAGCCAGATCGTGTCGAAGGGGTTCACGGGGCGGCACGGGCGGGCGTATCTGCTCTCTGCCCCCGACCGGTCGCACGGGGCCGAGAACGGGAATGCTCAGCGAGGGGAGCTGATCAACACCATGGTCGGGAAGCCGGTGAATAGACAGCTGGCGACGGGCGCGCATGTGGTGGCCGATATCAGCTGCGCGATCTGTGGCAGCTGTGTGGGGTGGAAGTATGTCGATGCGAAGGAGCCGCTGCAGAGGTATAAGATTGGGAAGTTTATATTGGAGACGAAGAGGGCTGTGGGGGTTAAGGGGTGGGAGGATGGGGTGATGGGGCATAGAGAGGAGGGAATTGGTGGGTTTGGGGGAGGGGATGGTGAGGAGATGGAGGAGGAAGTGCTCTTTGATTCGGAGGATGAGGATGAGTGTGAGGAGTTGTTCGCGGGGACTTGGGATAGGGAGACGGTCAGTAGGAGGAGGGGGAGGAGGGTGGAGTTGCAGAGGAGGAAGGAAGGGAGTTTACTGTGAGGACCACGAGGTATGCAGACAGGTAACGAGAGTCATGATTGGGAGTTTGAAGGTTTGGTTGGGGGTTTAATTAGGCTAGGAGGCACGGAAGGGTTGGGCTGGGCTGGCATCTGGAGTTTACATATACCCCTTACTGACATAGATACTGGTCATTGATTCCCATCGGGGATCCGTCTAGCTGAATCTAAACATAATATCTGCTACATACTTTGCTTTTGCCATATGCGCCGACTTTACTGTGTTTCATTGAAATATCATCCCCTTTCCCTTCAGTAAATGACTTTGTATTCTGGGTTCTCTGTATTATAATATAAATATCACTAAGAAGGATGGCAGGCGGGATGCATTGGCTTGAATTTCAGACATGAAACAGGTTAGGGGAAGAGACAGTTCTTGATATTTTAGTCCTGTCCGGCCATGAGAAATCCATGAAGATGCTTGCACTTTGCTTCCTTGCCTTTGGGTTGTTAAAGAGGGGCTAAGCTTGGGTATATATACCAATGACTGAAGACTGAGGCCTCCATGTTATAGAGTATGTAAGTTCTTCATTGTAACTACATATCTGAATCCGGACTACTGCTCTTCTCAAGTTGGATCTCAGACTTCGGCTCCCTCATGCTGTCCGCGTCTGAATGAATATCACCATAGATCTGGTCCAGATCTATGAATCCTCTGTTCGTGCTCTTATTCTTATGGCCGTGTTTTCTTGAGTGTGGGAAGCGCAGTCGCGAGGTGGTGCATCTGATGGGACGGGGATGTCGGAGGTTTCGATGGAGGCGTGCGGGGAGGTGTCGGCGCTGGGATAGGGGAGGGTCGTGTTGCGGTCTGCGGAAGGGAGGTCAGCGAGGCTCTGTATTTGAAGCAGGCTCTGTGGAAGGGGGAGTGGGCGCGCTCTCCAGAATTAAGGAGTATGAGTACGCGGGAGTGCAGGAGGAAAGGATGGTATCCATCCTTTAATTAGGGGCTCTGGAAAGCTTAAGCCGGTGGTTCTGATGCCATATTGCCATTGAATTCTTGGCCTGGCATATCTTGAACTGTGGAACTTGTTTTCGGTATTTCTATAGCAAAAATTGTTGTCGTTCTCTATTCTTTGTTCTTCTTTCTTCCTTCTTCTTATTTCCTTCTTCTTTCTTCTTATGATATGAAATGTACTTCAAGTATGTTGCGGATCATAAGTTTGATAGTCCTGGCTGATTCCTCAAGTTACTTGAAGATGAGGAGAGCAAGAAGGAAAGGAGTCTCGCAGACATAAATAGCAAGCAAGCCTCATGCCTTCCTCACTTGCCAATAATGTGGTTAATGGCCAGTGGCCTCTTGACCATCCATAAGACTGCCTTCTGCCTTGTTTTTCGTAGGACATGCTGTGAATTTTGAATCTTGAGCAACAGACAGATACACAGCCTTGTCATGGTGAGTGAGGGTGCGGATGACGTACCGCACCCGCACCCACACCCGCCAACCGTAAAAATGCCATGCGGCCTGTGAGTGGCTGTCTCCCAAGCGAGGCACAAGGCTGATGAAAAGACACCTCGAGCCTCATCCTCGTTCCTCATCGCTCTCAATCTCCAACGCTACGAGGGCCGATGAACTTCTCCCTGCAAACTCAAAATACCGTCGCATTGCCCATATGCCACCACGGTCACTGAAGGTGCTTTAATCAATGACTTCCCAGGTCCCAACAACATCAGCATAGCCTCGTCCACACCCCTTCGCCCCCCAATGCAGGACGTTCATACCTGGGCGGACGCGCCGGCTCCTCAGAATGAGGCGCCGAGCCCTTCTTTCGTCGCGCCGCTGGCACAGCCGCTCAATGCAACGAAAGCAGATGATTCAGACGAGTGGGAATACGAGTATTCGGCCACCCAGACAGAGGTTCGTGCGATCAGTCACAGCACACTCTCGTATTACTCGCGCTGACTACTCGAACAGACCTTCTATCTCACCCTCGATCTCACCACCCCATCCATCCCGACTTCTCGTCCCCGCGTCCCCGCCCTCCAGAATGGCCGCGGCGGTTTCAGGGCGAAATGGATAAACCCCGGTCTCGGCCGGCACAAGCGCCAACTCGGACGCCCCCCCACAATCTCCCTCCCCACCAAGGACGGGGGAGATCGCACCCCCGCCGATTCAGCCGACGAAGACGCTCCCGGATCGCCCGACCCCGAGGCGCTACAGCTGGCCGAGCCCGGCAACGAAGGCGACGGGCGTCGCCAGGAGAGGATCCAGATCCTGGACCTCGACTCCGACAATCCGCTCATCTCCTACAGCGATCACGTCTTCACCTGCCAATGGGCGAAGAACATCGGCACCGAGCTCCTCTTCGCTTCGCGCGACGAGAAGGATCCGCTGCCGACTCTGCGCCGCCTCCCAGACGACGTCGACCTCCTCGGCGCCTGCTCCGCTCGCATCACCTCGAGCACCGCAACGCTCGTGCCCGTCGCCCACTCGGCGCCGCTCGAGGCGCCGCAAGACCCGGACGGGCCGCTC